>Ga0115003_10001825_pt1 | contig 18197 bp, 19 predicted proteins | sample ArcticOcean_MG_C_7_FD_88736 | JGI IMG/M metagenome (GOLD analysis project Ga0115003, IMG submission 88736) | Marine microbial communities from western Arctic Ocean - ArcticOcean_MG_CB11_88 | ecosystem: Environmental > Aquatic > Marine > Oceanic | place: Arctic Ocean: Canada Basin | collected... | reverse complement strand
GGGTGGCACGCCGCGCAGAAGCGTTTCACCTTGCCGTGAGGGCAGGGGGTGCACGTCGCGCAGTCGCCTTCCGCCTTTCCGTGCGGGTATCGCTTTCGTTCTCCCATTCTTACACGCGACGACCCCCGCGCGTGCCGCTTCTTGTGCGGCCACGACGGCGTCGTTGCTTTTCGCGAAGCACGTTTTTCGGTTGTTCCCAGAATTCCGATTTTCTCAAAAGTTCGAAGACGCACCCACGCAATCGCCATCCTCCCCACACTCCTCCCCGCGCGTGCCTCAGGCCGTTCGCTTCACTACGCGACGTGGCACGGCGATGCCGCGAAGTGCGCCGAAAGAGCAACGTGCCGGTTCGGATTCCGATGACGAAGATTTGTGCCTTGCGTACTCCAAACGCGTCGGGTGGAAAGACGTGATCCCGATTGCGCAGCCGGAAACCGCAAACCCAATCGTTTCAATAGATTACCGCCCCGAGTACGTCGACGTGATGAACTACTTCCGCGCGGTGTTCGTGTCGGGCGAGGTGAGCCGCCGGGTTTTGGACCTAACCGCAGACGCCATCGCGATGAACGGCGCGAACTACACGGTGTGGCACCGGCGGTGGGAAGTGGTGGAGGCGATGGTGGAGATGGAAAGGAACGGGGAGAGGAGTGGAGGTGAGATGAGCAACGGCGGTGGAGGTGAGATGAGTGTTGATGATGCGATGGACGACGACAAAGATACGAGTAACCCTAGCTTGCTGGACCACGAGTTCGCGTACACCGCGAAGCTGTGCCTGGCGAACCCCAAGAACTACCAGGTCTGGAACCACATGCGGTTGGTCAGCGCGGCGCTGGGGGCGAAATCTTCCGCGCGAAATTTAGCAGGTACGTGTTACGCCTTTCCCAAATCATAGACGACTGTTTGCCCATACTCGTACCAGAAGGGACGGTTACCTCCGCGGATTGCCCCGCCCGTAATTACTCACGTAACATGGCCCGAAAGACTGACACTTTCTTTTATTTACGGCAGCCACGAAAAACGCGCTCGACCAGGATTCAAAAAACATCCACGCCTGGACGCACCGGTCGTGGTGCGTACGGGCGTTTAGTCTGTGGAAAGAGGAATTGGCGTTCACGGAACAGAAAATAGAACAAGACGTACGAAACAACAGCGCGTGGACCGAGCGGTTCGTGGTGGCGTTCGGGGTTTGGGACGACTGCGGCGGCGATACCAAACGCGAAAGGGGTTCCGACGACTTTTCGAAAATAGTCACCGACGAGATCGCATTCGCCGAGACGCGGATAGCGATGGCGCCGGATAACGAAAGCGCTTGGTCGTATTTACGCGGCATCGCCCGGCTGAGCGCTTGTCGTTACGACCGAAACATTCAAACGCGCGTTGAAGGGATCGCGCGGGGTTTTGCGCGGGGCTTTTCGGACGCCAAACTCGAGGCGGAATCCGTGGATGGTGCCGGGGAAAAAAACGACGTCGACGTCGACGCAACCGCCTCCCAAAAAACCTGCCGCCAAGCGCTTTCGTTTCTGTGCGAGATTCTCGGTGACTCGGCGGAAAAGGAATTGATGCTAAAAACACTACTCGAAATAGACCCCATTCGTGGGAACTACTGGGCCTGGAAAAGCGGCGGGGGCGCGGCGTGTTAAGAAAAGAAAGCGTAACTACCTACTCGAAAGCATAACTACCTACTCTTCAGTATAACAGACCAAGGTATAAAACTACCTACCCGAAAGCGTAACCACGTCTTACCCAACACGCCGCCCTTTCGGTGCTTCCGTTCACAACACCAAAACTAGTTACTCTCCCCCGTCCCCCCCCCAAGCGCGAGCGCCTTCATGGCGACGTCGAAGGTTTTGTACACCACGGTGGCTCTCTTCGCGTTGCCGTCTTCGCCCGCGGCGATGGCGTCGGCTAAAGTTTCCGAATACGAAGGATCTTTGTCTTCTTTGGAAATGTGTTCAAAGAAATGCGCCAGCGCGAACCTCACTTCATCCGGATCCAAACCGGGAAGTAACCGCCACACCATGTCTTTCAACTCACCCGCGTCTAGGTAACCATCCTTGTCACTGTCGAAGGCTTGAAACAGGGACTTGGTGGGGATATGTTCCTCTTCCAGGGAGCTTCGCATTCGAGTGAGGACGTCTTCCAAACCGCCTGTTAACTTACCCGGAGGGGGTTTTTCTTTGACCGCTTGGTCGTATTCGTTTGAGTGCGCCGCCGAGCCTAAAGAACTCGCCCGGAATCTCGCCGCTTTGTGCGCGCGCTGGCTTCCCCTCACCGCGTCCCTCAGCTCACGCAACGTCACCACAACGTCACCAATCTCAACCCCGTCGCCCCCGGGAAGGGTCATCACCTGATTGAAATAAAATAAATGTCAGTCTTGTATGGGCAATCAGGGAGGCGGAATGTGGTAAATTGGGAAATACTTACCTCGAAGTGCCGCATCTCGCGCGCCGTCACGTCGGGCACCGCTTCCTGGACAATCTCGCGAAGTTGCGAGACGTTGAGTAACATCAAGTCCTCGGAAGTTGTATGGTCCATAGGAGGCTGTCCATCCGCAGCGCCTCTGCCAGAAGGATTGGGCACGATTTCGAAGAACACCTGTTTCAGGGTCTTCACCCCGGTTTCCTCGTCGAAGTATTTCCTCATGTTTTCGTAAAAGTTGCGGTTGGGGAGGTACGTTTTCTGCGGCGCCAGCTGTCGATCCGCGGCTGGCGGTTTTCTCGCCTCGATCTTTTTAGTAGGCGTCGAAGCGGGCATGATAGCCTCCGCGTCCCGTTGCGCGTCCGCTTCAGCCAATGCGGCGAGCTCCGCTGCTTCTGATACCAATAAAAGAAAGTGTCAGTCGTGTATGGGCAAGCAGAGTGCCTGGATTTGGGAAAGGCCCAATACGTACCTTTATCCATGATCCGCTTCGCCTCGGCGATTTCCGCTTCGTGCAGGCCTTGGGATATTTCAGCGGCGGATTCAAACTGACTCAACCCCGCGCTGCTTCCGCAAAAAGGAACCCTGCTTTGGCCTTGCGGAACACCGAGGGTCACCGGCCCGGGGCATGACGGTTCGGGACTGACTCTCCAAAGCAACGGGTTGTCACCCTTCTCGTGGAGTTCAGCAAAGGCCTTTGCGAATAAGTCGCCCAACACCGCGCTCGCCTCAGCCAGCGCCAAATATATTTTTTCCCTCGCTTCCTTCTCCGCGGATTTTATCCGCGTACCGGCGCTGGCGCAGTCAAAAGAAAGTGTCAGTCTTGTATGGGAACACAATCGTCCGGGATTTGGGAAAGCCCCAACACGTACCTGGCGCAATCAAGCGCGTTGACCCGGTGATCTTTCGGAACCTCCAAATCCGGGTCCTCGCACTTACCGAGCCGGTTTAGTAACGGGTCGTAGTCCTCGTCGTAGTCGAAAAAGGGCGGCATGGCTGTTTTTTTAACGAACGCCGCGGCGTCCTTGGCGTCCTCCTCCAAATCACCCAACGCCTCCTTCACCAGAATTTCAAAGCTTTGTAAGCCGGTCATGACCGAGTTTAACTCCACACTAGTGCACTGTTTAACTTTGTCAGCATCGTTAGCATCAGCGGCGTCTTTAGTGAACACCACGCTGGCTAAAATCGTTCCAACAATATCGGAAATTTCGGAACACGTCCCTTCCGCCGCCTGGCCCGATAAAAAAGAAGAAGTGTCAGTCTCGTGGTATGGGCAATCGCAGAGGCGGAATGTGCTGGATGGGAAAGGCCCTTACCTCCGCTAAGCAAAAACACGCGGCGTCGACTTCTTTTTCCAGTTCAAGGAAACCCACCTCGGGCGGATCGACCGGGAGCTCCTCCGCTTCGTCTCCCTTTTTCCACGTTTTCTCGTCCAAATGCAAAAACGGAATCGCGTTGTTCGCGGGGGGTGGGGGCGGCGGAGGCGGCGGCGCGAGGACGGGGAAGTAAATCTCCGTACACGAAAGCATCAGGTTTTTCGCGACGTCGCCCGCGCCTCGGAGTATTCGTGGGGTGGAATCCGCAGACGACCGGCACTTCAGGGTCAACCGTTCAGGCGCGCCGCCTCGCGCGTCCGCCTCCGCCAGAGCGGCGTCGTCCAACAACTTGCCCCACCGGTTCGTCACGTCTCTTAACTTCAAAGTAACGTTCAACACGCCGTTCGCGACCCTGGCTTGAATAGGAGGGGGGGGCGCGCGGTTGTTGGAGTCCCTTTGCGTTTCTTTGTCCAGACTTAAATCGCCCGCGATGACTTTTAAAAGTTCTGTTTTCGCGGCGGCGGTTTCCACGAGTAGTTTTCGTCTCGATTGCCTCAGCGCCGCCCCAACCGCCTCCATCGCGTCGTCCAACGTCTGTTTCGTGTCGTGCACCTCCGCCAACGCTTCAGCTGGGTCATCCGGCCTTAGGGGTTTCATTTTTTTGGAAGACCCCGGGCCGGTCGCAGGGCCGACCGGGGCGTTTCGAAGCTGCCAAACCGCGAACTGGACGGCTGGCGCTAGCGCTTCAATAGCCGCGGAAACCGTGGCATCCGCCGCGTCCACGTTTATTAACAAAGCCCCGATTCCCATTGCGTCCACCTTGCCCATCGCCCGCGCCGCGCGCAACGCTGGTAACAACGGCAGGATCGCTTTTTTAATCGCGGTGTCTATCACGGAATCGGCCCTGGTTAACGTGTGCCGCATCGGGATGGACTGATTCGCGCTGAGTTTCGCGGCGTCCGCGCTGTGAGTGTTACACGAAAAGGGTCAGTCTTGAGTCTACGGGTGTACTGTATGGGGGATTGGGGTCCGAGTAATCGGGCCGGACACAGTGCACTTAGAGTAATCGGGCGGAACAGTGCACTTGCGTTGTGCGTAGTTGTTCAAGATGTTACGGGCGGTAGTACGCTGGAACAGTCACGGACGGGGCTGTAAACAGTCGGCGGGATTTGGGAAACGCGCAAGGCCGTACCGAACACTCCTAGCCAACAAAGTCAACCTCGCCGCCGCCGGTTCCAGTAGCTTCATGACATCCGCGAAGATTCCTTTGGGGGCGGTGCCAATCGCCGCGACCGCGGCGGCGTCTTTTTTTTCCATAGGCCCGTCGCAAACCGCGACGCACTCGCGTTTGAAATCCTGAAGAAGCGCGTCGAGAAGCGCGACGAGTCGTCGGCTTCGCGCGTCCAACTCCACGCGTTCGTCTTCGGACAAGAACCCGTTTTTCTGCCCAGCCGTGATTTCGTTCATGAACGAGTTATAGACATCAGTCAGTGCATCTCCCGCTCTTCTTTCCGCATCCCCAACCGCGCTCGTGATCGTCGCGATGGCGCCGTGGCCCAGGTACCCGGGAGGCGAGCCGTTGACTTGCAGCTCGGATTTGAAATTTTTTCGAATCGCCTGGCACGATAAAAAGAAAGGGTCAGTCTCTCGTAATGTGTATGAGTAAACAGTCAGGGTAATAGTCCCTTCGTCAGGACGAGTATGGGCAATCAGGGAGGCGGAACGTGGTGATTGGGAAAGCCCCGCACCTTCAGCGTAACCTTTTCGCACTCGGAAAACGAAACCGCCACGACTTTCAACGCAACCGCCTCCGTGTCTAGACTTTCTCTTCGTAAAAGCCAGTACTCCGAGCTCCTTCCGTTGCTCCCTTCTTTTTCGCATGCCAGCGTCCACCGGCGACTCGCTTCTGCTGCGGCTAGCGCTTCCCGTTTTCGCTTCAGCTCCATCGCGAGTTTGTCCTCCGGCGATAACAGCACCGCCGGCAGAAAATAATCAGTCATGACTTTCGCATAAAGAAACTTATCAAGCTGGTCCTCCGTCTGCGCCGCTTTACTGTTCTTGTCCTTCTCCGCTTGAAGCCGCGCGGCGTTGCTGTGTACAGTGGCCACGGCTATTGCGCTAGCCGCGGCGCTGATTTGCCCAAGCCGCGCAGCGTGTCGGTCGAATCGCCGCTTCCGCAACATCTCCTGTTGCTCTTCCAAGTCCCCAGTCGCTCCCGGCACCATCTCCGCGATTTGAGTCAAAGCCTTGTCCGCCACGTCCGCCGCGGTGTACGCGGCGTCGGTTTGCTGTTTCTTCTTCTTGCCAGCCGGGATTAACAGTTCCATGGTCTCCGTTCTTGTTTCCGCGGCTTTCATGACGTGACTCATGTGCGCTTTTTGGTTCTCCGCTACGCTCTCGGCGGTCATCACCGCCGCGTCCGCCGCTCGCCTGGTTTGTTCCAGCTCCCGTCGCTGCCGCCCCTCTTGCTGCCGCGCGCGTTCCCGTTCCAACCGCATTTCTCGGCGCAACTCATCAACCGCACCCCTTGACGCTCGCATTTCAGCCATCATCAAAGCCGTCATGGCTGAGATAAATAGAAAGAAGTGTCAGTGTTGAATAGGCAAATAGTGTGTCAGGATTTGGGAATTGCAATACGTACCTTCGGCGCCCGAAAGGTGTTGAACCGCGCTCGCGACGGCGCGGCTCGCGTCGGGGGATTCATCGTCGTAAAAATCGTGTTCATCGTCGTCATTCACGTTCCCTCTGGGCGGCGTGTTTTCCTGTCCCCCCGCGAAAACGTCGTCGATGATTTCATGTCTTCGCGACTGGAATTGAGTAGCAGCGCCTTCGTCGTGTGTTTCCCTTGAAGCAGGTCGTGACCCTTTTCGCGACCCCGGGTTTGAAGGGTTCTTCGGCGGCAACGATTCTGCTCCTTTCATCCCCACAACTTCGTTTCGCGTTGTTGGTTTTGGGACCCCTCGCGACACCCGAGGCCCGTCCTCGTCGTCCTCACCCCCGCCGCTCCGTATCGAGCTCGGTGGCGGGGACGGGTTGCTTGTACCTCTTCCGTACTTCGGCACCCCGCGGGCCTTCGCGGCGTTTTCCAACCGAAGACGTTCAAGTTCCCACGCCTCCCTTTCTCGTCGCAACGCAAAGTTTTGCGACTGCAGCGTGACCAACTCCGCACCAACATCCCCACGCCACTCGGACGGGGATAAGCCCCACTGGGTTTGTTTAGGGCCGTGTTGTGGGCGTGGCGGACGCGTCAATTGCGAGTTACTCGCGGTTGACCCTCGGGGGCCTGCCAGTGATGATGACCGAGCCGTGGGTCCACCCGCACCGCTCGGGGACGCGCCGGGTCTGGTTGCAAAACCAGCCGTTGAATGAGATGTAGCCGCGCCCAACCCGCCCGCCTTCTCGCGTTCCTTAACCCTCTTCGCGGCTCTTTTTTTAAGCTCGTCTCTTTGCGCGCTCGTACGCTCAAGCTGCGCCGCCGCTTCCTCCCGCTCCCGGTCCCGGAACGTCGGCATCGTTCCGAGTGGGAGGAGGCACGCGCCGTGGCCGTGTGGCGGGCACCACCGGGAAAAACGATTTCGTGCCGTCCTTCCGAGGGGAACGTTTTATTTTTCTCTTTCTTTGATTTTTTTTTTGCTGGCTCCGTCACATCTCGACGCACCATGGAGGCGTCCGCTCGCACGACGCGCGTTGCGAAACGAAGAAGCGTGGACGGTGCGACGCCGGTGACGCCTCCCAGTGTGGGGAAAGGGAAACGAAAGGAGGGACTTAAGTACGAAGATGGAAACGGAGAGGTGGCGTCAAAAGGCGTGTTGGATTTTGGCAACACGATTGACACGACGGAAGAGGGAGGAAGAATCGAAAGTAGATCGTCGCAAGCGCCACTCGGGGCCGCGGGTCACGACCCTACACTACGCACCTTTCAAACACCCTCATCCCCGGTCAAATCCGAGGCGAGCGACGACGAAACCATGGAGGAAACCGACGTAGCAGCGGTCGCCAACGAAGCGTCGTCAAACCGCGCGGACGTACGTTCCACTTCCCCGCAGATCGGTTGTTGTTACCTAACGAGACGACTGTCGTTGTTTCCCCTCGGAGGCTTTTTTTTGGCTTTTTGAGACGCGGTTCTTTTCCTCTCGATTCTTCGCGCGCCAGACTAAACACTCACCGCCTCTTCACCCCACAAATACACACAAACAGGAAGCCTCCTCCATAGCGTTCGCGAAGTTGCTTCAGGAACAGGAACGCGCGTTTTACGAAGCTTCCAGGTCGCCTGGCAGAAATGGAGGAGGAAACGACCAACTAGCGGACCAGTCTGAATCTCTGGGCGCGTCGCCTGACGCGGTTTTTCGCGTGCCCGGCGGCGATGGCGTCGCGCTCGGCGACAACAACAACGAAAACACCTCTCCGGAAGACCCTTCCCTCGTGTTGGCGCGGCAGTTAATGGAAGAGGACACGCGGGAGTGGCAGCACCGGATGTTTGCGTTGGCGGGTGTGGACGACGACAACGGCGAGGTACGTTTGTATTTCCCAAATCCACGCACTGTTTTACCTCTCAGCTGGTGACTGTTCAGACCGATTACGGTGACTGTTATCCATACATCGTCCAATACACGCGATATACTCGTCCTGGGAAGGGACGTGTCACCGGATGCCCTGACTGTTTGTCCATACATCGCGATACACAACACTGACACTTTTCGTGTAACAATCACAGGGCGTTGACGTTGACCAGATGACGTACGAGGAACTCACCGAACTCGGCGAAACCATTGGGACGCAAAGCAAAGGACTTTCGATTGCGGGGATGGCGACGTTACGTAAGAAAACGTATTTGGTACGCAGTGGCAAACAGTCGGTCGGTGACTGCGCGATGAATGAGAATGACGACGAGTGCGACGACGAGGAGTGCGCGGTGTGCCGATGCGCGTTTGAGGAAAACGACGACCTGTTCGTCCTGCCGCGGTGCGGACACGAGTTCCACCGCGAGTGCTTAGCCCCGTGGATGGAAAACAACAAAGTGTGTCCTTTATGTAAAACGGAAATCGAAGAGGAGAAGGAGAAGGAAAAAAAGTAGGGTTGAGGAGAGAGTTTTTGATGCCACAAGGTTCGGGTCTCATCACCGTGGGCACCCGTTCGCGATCAACCATCGCACCGTTTCGAGGTGTTTGCCACTCGCCGCGATACAAAACGTTTCCGCGTTCCACGGGCAGCCATTCGCGCGCGCCCATTGGAGAATCTCGAGGTGGCCGCCCCTTGCCGCCCACATGCACGTGTTTTCGCTCCACGGGCAGTCGTTCGCGCGCGCCCACTGAAGCACCTCCAGCTGTCCGCCCTCCACCGAATCCGAGCACGTATCTGGTCCCACGGGCAGCCATTCGCGCGCGCCCACTGCAGCACCTCGAGATGCCCGCCCCTCGCTGCGCTCGAGCACGTCCACTCGCTCCACGGACAACCGTTCGCACGTGCCCACTGCAGCACCTTGATGTGCCCGCCACTTGCCGCCGCCCAACACGTCGACCCCCACGGTGTGTCATCCGCGCGAAACTCCTTCAACTTCTCGAGATTTCCAACCCTCGCCGCTGCCTGACAAAAGTAATCTCGACGCGTCAGGCGACCTCGCCGTTGCAGGCGCTGCAACGCGCTTAAACATCCGAGAGCTGCGGCCGTATAATCAGGAAGCTCCACAAACCGCAGCCCCGTCGCCGCCACCGCATCGCGCATCGCGCGGCTCACCGCTGGGAGCCGTGCGAGATCGTCGAAATGCTCAGTTCTGAGAACGTGCGCGACGACGATGTCGTCGAGAAGGCCGGGGATGGCTTCTTGTGCTTCAGCAAGGCTCGCGGGAGTGGATACGGTCGCGATATCACCGCTCGCGCCAGTCATGCCAGTATGCGCTGCGTCGGAGGACATGAGAAGGGTGTCGTGTGCGCGTCGTTGTGCGTCGAGGCATCCGAGAGTGCGTTGCTGTACGATTTTTAAAAACTCCATCGACCCAATAAACCAGCTAGCCCAGTTTACTCGCCATCGCGTGCGTCGGGCGCAACACGAACATCGAGGTTTCCTTGGGGTCCCAAACCACGCCCGCGTTGGTAGTGTTCGTGTGTCCGGTGGTACTCGCGCTCGCTCGCGCGAGAACGTCGCACAAACCAACCACGACTCTTCCTCCCCCCAGACTTTCGGTATCGCACTTGTCCAAAACGTTTGCGCACTGCGTAGCCTTCCGATGAAGAAAAGAAAGGGTCAGTCTTGAGTCTTGTATTGGGCGATTTATACAGTGGGCAAACAGTCTTGGACTCTGTTGCACTTAATGTAGTGGTAAGACTTGCTGACTGCACTCCATACAGGGCATCAAACAGTGTGTCAGGATTTGGGAAAGCCCCTACGGCCGTACCTTGTTTCCCAGCAACTGCGCCTTCACTCTCGCCCCGGTGTGGTCCGCTAGCGTCAAAAAAACCATGCAGTACTCTCTGTTTGTTTTCGGGTTCGTCAACGTTTTGGTTCCGCTTTTAGGGTCCCTTGCCACGACCGCTCCTATTACTGAAACTTGTTGTTTCTTCGCCTCTGGATCGCCTTTCGAAACCTTTTCGCACAAAGCTCTCAGAGCACTGAAGGACATCGGGTCGGCGACGTTCACAGGCCACGGTTTTGTTTTGTGAATAATCGCAGCACCTCCCACGCGACCTGACGGCGTGGACGCGTTACTACCCATCGCGTCTCTGGTGGACCTCACCAAAGTGACCGCTCCCGGCTGCCGAACAGGTTTTGGATGCCCCGGCCTTTGCGTCGGTTGCTCGGGGGGTATCGGGGGAAGACCGATACTACACAACACGCCTCTTCGGTGCTCCGCCAAAGAAGACACAATGTCCCACAAGTCGCACACCGCGTTTCGCGTGTACCGCCGCAACCTAGGGTCACCGTCGTCGCCGAGCGCACCCGCTAAAATCGGCAGCGCGAGTTTCGTCACCGCCGCCGCGGCCGCGTCGCTTATTTTGACCATCGACGCCAAAAAGCCAAGCGCGTGGTTGGCGACGTCGAAATCCTTACCGATTGGTAAATCTTTGGATGACGCGCCTTGCGTGATACCCGAAGAAGGCTTTCCGTGCTGATGGGTCAATGAATTGAATGCGTTGTCAAGGGTACCGCCTCCGCCGCCTCCGACGCCCGGGAGATTCGGCTTGAACCGTTTCAGCACTTCTTCGTGCGCCCCCGAGTTCGGGTGCGAGCCCAACACCGATCTGAACCGGAGCTTAGCGTGTTCCACGGCGTCGCGCGCGAGTTGATCCGTGCTTCGGGTTTCCTTTACCGCGTTTCCCTCGGCCAAGCCTGGTGGTCTAAAAACACCGTGATCGGTGGTCCCGTTTTCACGTTTCACGCCGTTCTCTCGTTTCACGTCGGATACCGCTTTTTCCGAATTCGACGAGTTGAAACTGGCCGCCGCCGCCTTGGCGCCTTTGAACCCGGCGCTCGCCGCGACTTCGCACGCCGCGCAAACCACCGCCGCCCTCAAGGTTTCACAAACCACGTCGTCCACCACGCTTGCTGGGATTTCACAAGCAAACTGCGCAAACTGCCGGAGGTACTCTCCGGTTTGCACTGGGTTTGAACCAGCCCCAGTTCCGCCAAGCGCGTTCGGCCGCTCGTTTGCGATTTGCGCGAGGTACGCGTAACAAGCGCTCCGCGCGTTCGGCGGGGCGGCTTGCGCCCCTGAAGGCGGCGCGGACCGCCTCGGGTCGGGGGGAGGCGGTGGGGGGTTCAGCACATCTAACACCGAACCCGCGATGACGCAAAACGTACTCCCTAACGTTTCGGGAACCGTTCCCGACGCGTCTGCGGCGTGTAGCGTTTGGGACAAGAACCGAACCGTGTGCGTCGCGGCGGCGACGCTCCCGGGAGGATACGCGTGTCCCCCGTGCGTGGGGTTTGACGAGTTACCCACGCTCAACCCGACTCGGTTCGGGGGTACGCACTGCATCAGCGCTTTTCTTACAATAGCGCTTTGAATGAAACTGTTTAAAGCGCTTGAGGTTTGCGTAACCGCTCTTGTGGCGGCGACAATCAAATCCCGGTGGTCTGAGATAAATGAAAGAAAGTGTCAGTCCTGAGTCTTGAGTATGGGTTTGTAACAGTCGCTAGTAGTGGTAAAGGGTTACTAGTAGTGTTATTAGTAGTGCACTCAAAGAGGGGCTTGAAACAGTGTCAGGATTTGGGAAATGCAATACGTACCTTCGCTCGCGCATCTCGGCGGACCGCGCTCCCACCCGGCGTGGCAAAGCGCCACCACCGCGCCGATCAGAGTTGCGTCGTTGACTGACGCATTTGTACCCGAAGTGTTACCCGAAGTACTCCCTCGGTCGAACAAAACCGCGACGCCTCGCAAGCAGTCGGCGAAGTACGTCGCGCTTTTCTGTACTTTTTGATTCGCGACTTCGAAACATTTTTGCGCCGCTTCCGCTCTACTCGACCCCGCGTACGCGGCGGCTACTAACGCGTTTTCAGAAAAGGTTTTCGCACTGGACGCGTTCGCGGTGAGCAAACAGTGTCTTGCCGCAACAACGTGAACCATCGCGGTTAGTTTCGTGACGGAATTCTGTCCCACGAGTATCCCGCGCCCGAAATCGTGCACCCCGCCGTCGGCGCCGGATACACTTCCTGTGATTGTAAAAGAAAAGTGTCAGTCTTTCGTAATGTGTATGAGTAATTACTCTGGACAATCGGCAAACAGTGTGTCAGGATTTGGGAAATGCAATACGTACCGTGTAACTGGGTGGGAAATTTACTAACCGACGCCGAAGCGATTGCGCAGAGCAAATCGTGCCACTGATTGCCAACGCCGTCGCCAGCCGTCTCACGCAATCGACTCGGCGCGATATCCCACAGCAAGTTCGCAGTCGCCGCCGCCGCGGCGGCGGCGGCGCCTCCCTTGTTCGCTAGGTTTAGTATCGCACCCCGAATCCACTCCGCGCGCGTTGCCACGTCCACCGCGTTTGCAGAAAGCGAGGCGTCCGCCGGTGTCGTCATCGGCGCTCCTTCTTGAGTCATAGACCCTTGCGTTACGGGCAACGGCAGCGCCACGAACCCCAGCCCGGGGTGTCGCCGAACGCATTTCGCGAAACGCGACCGCGCTCTGCCGAATCCCCCCACCGATGAACCGTTTGTTGCAGAAGACGAACCGTCACCACCACCGGAACACGAAACGCTCGCCGCCGCCGGGTCGCTGATTGTGGAAAAGAAAAGTGGTTAACGTCTTGTGTATCGCGCCGTGTGGACAACAGTCACCAGCGTTAGAAATAAAACAGCGTGTGTCCCCGGATTTGGGAAACGCGCAGCAACACGTGCCTGGTCGCCAACGCCCACAGTTTCAAAAGAGGAACCCCCGCCCCCGCTACTAAAACCGGCGACGACTCACTGACACACAGCCGTGAGAACAAACGCAACGCCAACGCGCGGTACGGCGCGGACGCGGTTTTCCAAAAAACAAGCGCCGTCGGGTACGGCGCCGTGATTTCACTCTCCGCCCGGCCCCAGCTCCACACGTTCGTTTTCAGCAAACCACTCATCACTCTCGCGCACGCCTCGATCGTGGCGCGCGAACACCCGGAAGAGAAACTCAGCGGTTGCATTATTTCCGACTGATTGCCCATACCCGACGAGAGATGAGACGCGTTTTCAATCGAGGAAGGTTTCCGCCGCGCGGGGTGGTCGCACTCCTGAGATTGTAAAAATAAATGTCAGTCTTGTATGGGCAATCAGTCGGCGGAATGTGGTAAATGGGGAATACTTACCAGCAGCGAAACAAGCGCGGGCCACACCTTGTCGAGAAAGAAAAAGTGTCAGTCTTGTATATCGCGATGTATTGGACGTGTATGGACAACAGTCACCGTAATCGGTCTGAACAGTCAGGGCAGAGGTAACACGTCCCTCCGCAGGACGAGTACGTCGCGTGTATTGGACGATGGCCTGGTCAACAGTCACCGGCCATAGGTCTGAACAGTCAGGGCAGAGGTAACCGTCCCTTCGCAGGACGAGTATGGGCAAACAGGCAGGCGGTGTGTGGTGATTGGGAAAGGCCCTTACCGTTTCGCTCAAACCGATTGCCACTAAAAGCGCCGAGTGCGGCGCCGACGCGTTGTTCGCGATTCGCGTTTCTATCGCCTCGTGGGTCGGCGCGAAGGACCCGTCCAACGACGGGTCGAAGGTATCTGCGCTGAGGCGCACCGCGGAGGCACACGCGGCGACCACGGCGAGCGCTTTTTTCCGAAGCCGCGCGCGGAACGGGAACCGCGGTTCGAGAAACGCCGCCAGCGTGGGCGACACGAGCGCGGCCGCGCCGGGCGGGACGATTCGTCGCGGCGTACTGTGATTGGCACAATAGAAACGTGTCAGTCTTTCGGGCCATGTTACGTGAGTAATTACTCTGGACAATCGGCAAAACGTGGAGGCGGGATTTGGGGAAACGCGCAATACGCACCTGGAACCGTTTTCGAAAACGGTCCCCTTTCCAACTTTCACACCCACAAACCTCCGCAGCACCTTCAGCGCGTGCGATAGCAACACGTGACACTCTTCCATTCGTTCCAACAAGCGCTCCGCCGCGTCCGCCGCGCTGGTTCCGGTGGTTTGAGCAGGGGTTGTTTGATGCGTAGTACCTCCATTTACCGTCCCGGTAGTATCGCCGACTCTCACGACTCCGTCCTCGCCGATGAATTGTACGAGCGCTGGCGGCAAGGGAGGCGGAGGCGGGCGTCGCGCATTTGCCGAGTCGTTAACTCCGTTAATCCCGTTTGAAGCATCAACACCACCCGCTGCTACCCACCGCGCGTGTTCTCTTAACAAACAAAACTCCTCGCCTAAAACGGCGAGAATTGAAAGAACGGCGGTTGACGCCGACGCGACTTTTTCAGCGGCGACTTTGACGCCCTCCTTCGCCTCCGCACTGTTTCGCTGACTAATCGCCGCGTTTCCCTCCGCGTCAACGGCGTGCGTAATGACGTGCTCAAGCGACCGCAACGCCGTGCGCAGAACAAGCGCCCTGCGCGTACCAATTCTTTCCCGGAAAGTTTGCGCGCCGGGGCCGCCCAGTAACAAGTTGTACGCGTACGCGCAGTTAGTGTTAGATAAAGTCCATCCCTCAGTACACGATAAAGACCCATCCGTGTGGCCGTTGCTTCGCGACACGAACACCACGGCGGCGCAGAAACAACTCAGCGCCTCGTCTACGGATTTCGCGGCGGCGACCACGTCCCGCTCCAACGCCGTCACGTCCGAACCGGTTCTTTCCGAGGACACCACGGACGGTGGCGCATCACCCACGGTGGTGTCCTCGTTGTACCCTCCTCGCTTCGCCGAGGCGAGCCGGGTGGTTCGCGCGGCGTACGCGGTTTCCGTTGAAACAACCGCGGCATAACACCGATCCAGACACATTCGGACTGTTTGCGCATACGCGCTGGAAACTATTCTGGGTTCACCCCGACCGACAGCACCCACGGGAACGTCACCGACCGCAACAGCCCCGGCAGCTAGTAAATCTCGCAGCGCGTCACCCGCGGGCCCACCCAGACGCGAAAGTTCCCGTTCCGAAGAAATCTCGGCAGATACTGATGCTAGTTCCCGCGCGGCGCGTCGCTCGAGACGCCGCGAGGCGGTGACGTCGCGGCGACGAGTTGTTCTTGAGTGGTTTGGTCGCCGCGGAGCTCCTCTTCCGGGTTCGTTGTTCCCTTCCGGAACCCTAACGTCTCTCGAAGGACCGACTGAAGGGGGGTTGGATGTGTTTACGGCAGTAGCACCTCGCCGCACTTCAGTAGCTTCATCACCTTGCGTCAAATCAACCACGACGCCATACGCGTTCGTCCGTTTCGTTTGGTTCGCGGTAGAGTTCGCGGCGGTCGCGTCGAGTCTCGGCCGTTTCGCGTGGCGATTTGAATTACCTCCTCCGCCTCCTCCTTTAGGCCTTCCTCCTCCTCCCCGTCGTATCCGTTCCCCATCCTCCTCCTCGTCCGATTGCGGGTCCGGAACAGTGTCATGATCTCGACGAAGTGTGGATGAAGTGTGATCGCGACCGGCTGAGGTGCTCGCCGGGTGACGCCGCGTTTCGTGGCCGCCGTCGACGTCGACGGAAATCGGGTCGGCGCGGTTCCCGGGTACTCCGTCGGGTACGACCGCCGCGTTCGCATCGACGTCGCCAAACCCGCCAACCCCAGGCGCACCCAACCTCGTATCGGCTTCGTCGTCGTCGCCGTCGTCGTCGTCGTCGTCGTCGTCGTCGTCGTCGTCGTTCGAGTCCAAGTCCGATCCCGACGACCCGGATGAGTCATCGTTCAAAACAAAAACAGAGTTACCCCCGCGATTCGGATTTGAACCTCCGTCCTGATTACCCAACGAAGAAGTCACACCACTCCCTCCACTCAACGCGTGCCGCAGCCGTCGCGCCACCGCTTCCCGCAACACCGAAGCTCGTTTCCGCCGCAAGTCCTCCTCCGCTCGTCGCGCGCGTCTGAGACGAGCGGTTTCGGAAATCCCACCGCCGTTGGTACCTCCGCCACCACCGATTTCGTTTCGCCGCCGCATGAACTGTTCCCGCTGCGCCCGCGGCAGCTGTAAAATGGGAGGCGCGGAGCCCGCGGAGTGTTCCGAAATCCGCGTCGTGATGAGGTAGTGCGCCACGGATTGCCACCCGAACTGCTCCGCTTCGTGCGTGAGTTGTTGCGTCGGGAACAGGTTGCGTTTCGCTCTTTTGTTGGAAAAGAAAAGGGTCAGTCTTGTGAGTCTCGTGATGGGCGACTTATATACAGTGGGCAAACAGTCTTGTACTCTGTTGCACGTTTTGTAGTGGTAAGACTTGCGTAATTGCACTCCATACAGGGCATCAAACAGTGTGTCAGGATTTGGGAAACGCGCGATACGTACCTTTGGCAGTTAGCCCCGCTGCAGTTACAAATGTCGCGACACACGGGGCACCGCCATTCGTCATCCCCGAGCGCTTCCACAATGTTCTCCCCCATGCGCATCTCGAGGCACCAGCCGCACCAAGCCCCTCTTCCTCGGCCTCCGGGGGGTTGTTTTCGCCATTCTCCGCACTGGCACCTTGTTTTCACGTCGCTGGTTTTCTGGCGGCAGAAATGACAGGAGGTACACTCGGTGCAACCCGGGCCGTGCACGTCTTTGCACCACGTTTTCGACCCGCGTGAGTTTCGATCCCATTTAACGCGTCGTCCGTAAAGCCGGTCGTAGTGCTCCAGTGTATAATACTCAGCGTGCTCGCCCTGCGCTTGTCGCAGTTTCCTCAACTCCGGGCCGATTTGGCCGGAGTTAACTCCCGCCACGGTTCGCGGCGCGTTGTTGTTAGTAACGTCGTCGTCGTCGTCAACCGCGAAACACAACACCGCCCTTTCTTCGTCGTCGATTTGGGGATCGGCGGTGTTGTTGGTGGTGTTGTTCGTATGCGTATTTACCCTGTGGGGGTTGCCGGTGGTCGTGGTCGCTGCGGCACCACCAGTTGATGGTACACTTCCTGACACACCAGGTGCCCCGCTGGTCACACCGCGCCCGGCGGTGCCCGTCCCAGCACGCGCTCCGACCCCATCGTGCGGATCTGAAACAGAAGTGTGCGCGGTGTGCCCACCACCTCGCACCGCCGCGGCGGCCCGGACCTTTTGTCGTAACAAGTCGTCCTCCACGTCGGACACGTCGTCGTCCTCAGTGACGTCGCTGTCATCGCTGTCCGAGACTACTGGGCCGCCGCGACGCACCATTCGGGAGAGACACGCGACGAACCCAGGCGCGCGCGCGTCGTGTGCCAACAATTGAGACAGGCTGGTTTAAAATCCATTCATTGCGACGAAACAGAAATCGCGACACACGCGGGGTAAATCGTCTTCGATCGGTGGCTAGACGCGCCATTGCACGCGACGCGCGTTCGCGCGCTTCGTTCACCCGATGGCGTCCTTCACGATCACCGTTTCTGGCGGCGTGCGGTCGGTGCATGCGGCGATGGGCACAGCGTGCGTGTCGAGGAGTATCGTGCGTGCGCGCGGGGTTGCGCCTTCCGCGGGATCGCGGCTATTCCGCAAGCCCAGAGGCGTGCAAGTGGCGGTCGCCACCCGCCGCGCCGTGCGTCTCGCCGCCGCCACGCCGAGCCGACCCGTGGTGATAATCGACAACTACGACAGCTTCACGTATAACTTGTCACAGGTAAGGACACGTGGTTTGTTTTGATGGAACAACAAAGGTCCCTCTACCTAACGAAGGGAACACCGAACGGGTGCCATCATCACACCACACCGATGGAGGCTTCTCACGAATCACGATTGCGACTGCGAGTAAAGTACTCTGCAACCCTGACTAACTTCCGATCACCCCCCCCCCCCCCCCCCCCCCCCCCCCCCCCCCACCCCCCCCCCCCCCCCCCCCCCCCCGCGGCCGGCGCTCGGCCAGGGAGACAGCGGGATGGACAGGGCGAGCGGGGGC
>Ga0115003_10001824_pt1 | contig 18212 bp, 20 predicted proteins | sample ArcticOcean_MG_C_7_FD_88736 | JGI IMG/M metagenome (GOLD analysis project Ga0115003, IMG submission 88736) | Marine microbial communities from western Arctic Ocean - ArcticOcean_MG_CB11_88 | ecosystem: Environmental > Aquatic > Marine > Oceanic | place: Arctic Ocean: Canada Basin | collected... | reverse complement strand
TTATTCTTTACAAAGAAAAAAGAATTCTTTGAATTGTTAGATAAATTTTTAGATAATGATATATTTAAAAATGAACAATCTATTAAAGCAATCCAAAGAGCTCATGAATTATCTTCGAACGAAGATAAGATGATTGTTGAACTTCACAAAAAATTAAGTTAATTGTATAAAAACGTATACTACCAACGAGAAAAGAATCTTGTCCATCTTTGGGATGATAAACAAGGTTACAGAACATTTCCATATACTCGATATGCTTACGAAAGAGCAGAACGAGGTGAGTACACTACTTTATACGGAGATAAGGTAACTAAAATTTACAGATACACTAAAGATGATGCAAACTTGTTTGAATCTGATGTACCTGAAACTACACGAGTTTTAGTAGATACTTATACCGATTCTGATATACCATCAGAAGGACACGTTATACTTACATACGATATTGAGTGTGAGATGACAAGTGGATTACCAAATCCAGAAGAAGCTACAAACGAATTAACATCAATCGCACTACATGATTCAGCTACCAACCAATATTGGGTATTGGTAATGGATAAAGCTGGTGAGATGAGTGAAAAGACTACTGATAAAGCAATCGTTCTTCCGTTCAGAACTGAAGAAGATATGTTAATGAAGTATCTTGAACTATACGAAATGATTAATCCAACAATCGTTACTGGTTGGAACATTGATTATTTCGATACACCTATGTTATACAATCGTATCAAACGATTATTAGGTATTCAACAAGCAAACCGATTATCACCAATAGGACAATGTTTCTGGTCTCCTTACCGTAAACGTTTCTTTATGGCGGGTGTATCTTATTTAGATTACTTATCACTATACAAAAACTTTACTTACTCAGAATTAGATTCATATAGATTAGATTCTATTGCACAGAGAGAATTAGGTAAAGGTAAGATTGAATATGAAGGAAACTTAGATATTCTTTTCAAAGATGATATTGAAAAATTCATTGAGTATAACTTAGTGGATGTTGAGTTAGTTGTAGGATTTGAAGAAAAATTACAATTTATTGATACCGCTAGAGGTATCTGCCACGCTGGGCATGTACCTTATGAGGATTTTGTATACTCATCTAAGTATCTTGAGGGAGCAATGTTGACTTATCTTAAACGTAAGAACATTGTAGCACCGAACAAGCCAGCAGATAGACAAGAACGAATGCAAGCCCTACGTGATAACAATGAAGAAAAATTCATTGGAGCATACGTAAAGGCACCAATCGTTGGTAAGTATGAATGGATATATGATTTAGATTTAACATCTCTATACCCATCCATTATTATGAGTATTAATATCTCACCCGAAACCAAGGTTGGTAAGATTAAAGATTGGGATGCTCAAAAATACATGAAAGGTGAAGTTGATACTTACTATATTGGTGAAGATGCAATTTCAAAAGAAAATCTAAAAGAATACTTAGAAAAATCAAAGTTCTCGATAGCATCAAATGGAGTATTATACAGAACTGATGTTGTTGGTTGTATTCCTGATATATTAAATACGTGGTTTTCACAACGTGTTGAATTTAGAAAATTAGAAAAACAATATGGAGATAGTGGAGAAAAAGAGAAATACGCTTTTTACAAAAAAAGACAGTTGGTACAAAAGATTCTTCTTAACTCTTTATATGGTGTTCTTGGTCTTCCTGCCTTTCGGTTCTATGATGTTGATAATGCTACCGCTGTTACCACGACCGGTCAGACGGTTATTAAAAGTACGGCTGATATGGCTAACATCAAGTACAACAAGGAGTTGGGTACTCCTGATGCTGACTCTAACATATATATCGATACTGATTCTGTATTCTTCTCGGCTGCTCCTCTCTTAAATCATAGGATTCCAAATTGGAAGGATAACGACCAAGATACAATTGCTGGTTTTGTAAATGATATCGCAGGTGAGATGCAAGATTATCTAAATAACTTTTATGATATTCTAAGTAAGAAAGTATTCAATATTGATAAACATCGATTTGAGATTAAAAAAGAATTCGTTTCCAAAGCTGGTATATGGATTGCAAAGAAAAGATATGCACAATGGATTATATCAGATAATGGTGTACCATGTGATAGATTGGATGTAAAAGGATTAGATGTTGTACGTTCATCATATCCAGCCGCATTTAGAGCATTTATGAGTGAAGTACTTATTGAAATTCTAAGAGGTGATACTGAAGAACAACTTACTGATAAGATTTACAATTTCAAAAATGATTTGGTAAACATGAATGTTGTTAAGATTGCTAAAGCAGGGGCTGTAAAGAATTTATCAAAGTACATGCCTAAGAAGAAAGACCAGACAGCAATGTTTCAATTTGCTAGTGGTTCTCCTGCTCACGTTAAAGCATCAATAGCTTACAATCAATTATTAAAACACTATGGATTAGATAAAACTCATGCACCTCTACGAGATGGAGATAAAATTAAGTGGGTATATCTAAAACAAAATCCATTTGGATTAGATGCAGTAGCACTAAATGGTTATGATGACCCTAAAGAAATAATGGAATTAGTAACAACGTATATTAACTATGATAAAATCTTTGAACGAGAACTCTTAAAAAAGTTAGAGGATTTCTACGGAGCACTCGGTTGGGGAGCAGTTTTATCATCAACAAAAACAGCTGAAAAGTTTTTTAGCTTTTAATTTGGTAAATCCAAATAAAATTCGTATCTTTGAGATAAGATAAAAAGTAAAATTATATATTAAATTTAAATTATGGAAAAACAAAAATTAGATGGCTTCATCAATCGTTACAATCTCGGTGGTGAAGTAGAATCAGTAATGGTAAAATCAGATGGTGCAAATCTATCTGTAAAAATGATTTCAGATGACAAAACACTTTTAGGGGATGTATCAGTTAGTGGTGCAGAATTTCCCGAAGGTGAGTTTGGTATCTATACAACTTCACAACTTAGAGGTTTGTTAAGTGTATTAGATAACTCAATTACAATCGAAGAAGTAACAGGTGCATTAAAGTTCTCCGATAAAGGAACAAAGATGCAGTATATGTTAGCAGCACCCTCAGTTATCCCAGCGGTACCTGATTTAAAAGCACTTCCTCCATTCAATGTAACGGTAACATTAGATGATGAGTTTGTTAACAAATTTATTAAATCTAAGGGAGCATTAGCAGATGCTGATACATTTACATTTACTTCAAAAGCTGGTGTATCTGAGATTATCTTAGGATATTCTTCAATCAACTCTAACCGTATCTCTATTACAGTAGATGCACAAGTAGAAGGTGATGTAGACCCAATCCAATTCTCAGCAAAATACTTGAAAGCTATCTTGATGAGTAATAAAAATTCTAACACATCATCTTTAGAGATTTCTTCTCAAGGATTATCTAAGTTAGTATTTACTGATGGTGATTACGCATCAAATTATTATCTTGTAGAGATTAAATAATATGAGTTTTTGGGATACAGAGCCAGCAAAGCCTGAGTTTATATTTGAGAATGAGAAACGTAAGTTGATAGATAATATGAATTATCTAATGACAATGAGCGTTGAAGAGCAGACTCTATATAAAAAGTGGGTGGAGTTGCAGGAAGATTCTATGATTAGAGATAAATCCATTATGGCATCATATTATGATGTTCAATGGAAACCAACTGATATCAACAATAAGGAATTAACAATTCAAGAAATTGAAGCGTTAGATCCTTACGCTGAAATCGTTGATGGTGATGCAGCTTTAGGAACAAAGTGGACTTATCTTAGAAGAATGATTCACACTATGAGTTGGACAGCAAATCCAGGTCGTAATGTTAAAATCTTTATCAAAGATAGAACAAGCGGTAAACTTTTAGGTTTAGTATCCCTAGCTTCAGATGTTACTTCAATGGGTGTACGTGACAAGTACATTGGTTGGAATAAAGATAACAAGTTCAAAGATGGTAAGTTAAATTACACAACCATAGCATCATCAATTGTATGTACTCAACCATTAGGATATAATTTCTTAGGTGGTAAACTTACCGCAATGATGACTACGTTACCTGAAGTTAGAGAATTTTGGAAAAGAAAATATGGACAAACTCTTATAGCAGTTGGTACAACTTCTTTATATGGAATACATTCACAATACAATGGAATTCCTCATTTCAAAACTTTAGGAGAATCAGCAGGTAAGATTTCATTAAAACCAGATGATGAGTTCTATGAACCATGGCATCAATGGATTAAAGAGAATCGTGCTGAGTGGTACGAGAAAGCTATTACTAATGAACGTATTCGTAATGGTAAGAGTATGGGAACTGGCAAAGGAGCTAGTGGACCTGTAAGTGGTATCAAGCAAAAAATTCTTGGACAGATATTTAAAGAATGTGGTATCAAGCAAACCGAATATCATCATGGATTTAAACGAGGTGTATATCTCGCCATGATGTATGAAAACGGACCTGAGTTTCTACGTTCTGAAATAGAAGAATCTGAATTAGTAATGAAGAAGAAATTTGTAGAAGGACAAGAAAACATCAACAATTGGTGGAAACGTCAAGCTATCAAACGATATTCTAAATTACATGATACGAATAGATTAAAGCCGGAACACTTATACTATGTAGATGGTATATCAGTTTCGTGGGAAGATTTTAAACAACAACGATTATCCGAAGTGGGTAGATAAAAAAACAATAATATGAACTTACAAGAAGTAGCACAAAAATATCGAATATCAGATAACTTTCTGAATTCAAAAGATGATGGATTATTAGTGGCATCTAAATCAATCCAAGATTTAATAAATGAAATTAATCAAGATGCTAAACGAGGTATTGATGAAAATAGAAAACAATCAATTATTACTAAAATGGAAATGTTGAGAGATTTTCTTAAAGATGTAAAAAACTCGGGAGTATAAATGGCATTTTTCGAAGAAACAAAAGAAGATGGTGTTCATAATGGTTTGTGGACAGAAAAATATAGACCCAATAAATTATCAGAATATGTTGGGAATGATCATCTTAAAGAAAAAGTTCAACAATTTTTAGAAACGGGTGAAGTACCTCATTTACTTTTCTTTGGAAAAGCTGGTACTGGTAAAACAACCTTGGCAAAGCTAATTGTTAATTCAATTGATTGTGACCATATTATTATTAACGCATCTGATGAAAACAATGTAGATACCGTTCGTAATAAAGTAAAGGGATTTGCTTCATCAATGGGATTCAAGAAATGGAAGATTGTTATACTTGATGAGTTTGATTACATGACTCCGAATGCACAAGCAATACTAAGAAACTTGATGGAAACCTTCTCACAACATTGTAGATTTATTCTAACATGTAATTATGTTGAGAAAGTTATATCTCCAATTCGAAGTAGAACACAAGAGTTTCAGATTGTACCGCCAACCAAAAAAGATGTTGCAGTGCAGATATCACAAATCCTTGGTAATGAGGAAGTAACATTCGAACCAAAAGACCTTGTACCTATCATTGATAGTTCATATCCTGATATTAGAAAGATTATTAATACTTGTCAGTTGAATTCCTCCAAAGGAATATTAAAACTCGATACAGCCTCTGTAATTGATTCTGATATCAAAGGTAAGATTGTAGAGATATTAAAATCAAATGATGCAAAACCAAACAAATGGAAAAACATTAGACAGGCAATAGCTGATGCTCGTGTTCAAGACTTTTCAGAAATGTACTCATATCTTTATGATAAGGTTGAAGAGTATGGTAATAATAACACTTCCAATATTATTTTAATACTTTCGGAATCACAACATAAGGATGCAGTGGTTGTGGATAAAGAAATAACTTTTATGAGTTGTATTATCCAAATAGTAGCATTATAATTTTGTAAATCCAAATAATTTTCGTATCTTTGAATCAAAGAAACAACAAACCGAGTCACATATGCAAGAAATAGATACTTTATCGAAATACGGACAATCATTTCAATCAAAGGTAATTTCTGCACTTCTTACTGATACCAAGTTCCTCGATACTATTGGGGAAATCACTACTCCTAAGTTCTTCGAAAACGATGCAAACAAATGGATTATAAGTGAAATACTTGAATATCATAATGAGTATAGAAAATCACCCACATTAGATGTATTTAAAGCACAGCTATCAAAGGTAGATAATCCTATTCTTAAAAAAACTGTTGTTGACCAATTAAAACATATCCATACACAAATTGGTAATGTTGATTTAGAATACATCAAAGGTGAATTCAAAGATTTCTGTATAAATCAAAATTTAAAAGGAGTAATTCTACAATCTGTAGATTTACTATCAGCTGGTTCTTATGATAGAATCAAAGATTTAGTAGATGCAGCTATGAAAGTTGGTACTGAAACCAACTTGGGTATGGATTACATATTAGATTACGATGAACGTATGTTAGATTTAAAACGTTCAACTGTACCAACACGTTGGGATCCAATCAACGATTTAATGGATGGTGGATTAGGACCAGGTGAGTTGGGAGTTGTAGTAGCACCATCGGGTGTAGGTAAAACATGGATACTTACCGCACTTGGTGCAGAAGCTGTAAGACAGGGTTTAAGTGTAGTACATTATAGTATGGAATTATCCGAACACTATGTTGGTGCTAGATATGATACTGTATTTACTCAGATACCATCTACTGATTTACGAGATAAGCAAGAAGAAGTAAAAGGTAAAATCACAAATCTTAAAGGTAAATTACTTATTAAGTATTTTCCACCAAAGGGAGTTTCTGTACGAAAATTACAACAACATATTGAAAAAATGAGTTCTCTTGGTAATAAGCCTGATTTAATCATTGTAGATTATGCAGATTTACTATTATCTGATTCAAACAAAACCGATTCAACTTATGCTGAACAAGGTGGTGTTTACATTGATTTACGTGGTATGGGTGGGCATTTAGAAATTCCAATATGGACAGCATCTCAAACAAACCGTTCAGCAATTGATTCGGATGTAATTGAAGCTGATAAGATAGCTGATTCTTACGCTAAGGTAATGAATGCTGATTTCATTATGAGTTGGAGTAGAAAATCAAAAGATAAGTTGAATGATACTGCTAGAGCTCACGTAATGAAAAACAGATTTGGACCAGATGGAATTACGTTCCCATGTAAGATGGATACTAACACAGGATACATTGAAGTATATGATGGTAATTCACCTGATGGTGTAATTGCACAGAAAGAAGCAGCAAGTGGTCAATTGGAAAGTAAGAAACTTCTACATAAGAAATATGTGGAAAATATGGGATAGATGAGTGAAATCAAAACATATACTGTTGAAGAAACATCATTCAATTCTACGGTACGTAAGTTTTTAAAGAAATGGCACTATTCAGATTATGTAAACATTCAAGCTAAGCATACGTTTTGTTTATTTAAACCCGGTCCATTTGGAATACCAGAAATGATAGGGGTATGCATTTATACAAGGCCAGCAGGTCCATCGGCAGCAAAATCATATTGGCCTCAAAACCCTGAACAAGTTTTAGAACTAAGACGATTATGTTTAATTGATGATACTCCTAAGAATGCAGAGAGTTTCTTCGTAGGAAGTACTCTAAGGTGGTTAAAGAAAAATACGGAATGGGAATATGTTATTTCGTATGCAGATGAAGAACAAGGGCATAAGGGAGTTATCTACAGAGCTAGTAACTTCAAGTATGTGGGTAAAACAAAAGCTGGTAGGACTTTAGAGGTAGATGGGGAGAAATTCCACATCAGAACTTTAACGATGGTAGATAGACCTTATGGTTTGGAAATCAACAAAAGATACAAAGCTGGTGATAATGGTATTAAGGTAATACAGACTTTACCAAAAAATATATTCACATATATATTAAAAAATACATAAATTATTTCTATCTTTATACCTATAAAGTAACCATAGTATATCAAAACAATTTAACACATCCTTAGTAATATCAAGGATAGTGTAACAGAATAAAAATATTAAAAAATATTATCGGAAATGTATTCGGTTTTTGAATATATATGATAATTATAAACACCCACTAATCAAACGGTGGGTAACATTAACAATTAAATTAAAATAAATTTTATGGCAAATTCGCAAGCAATTTTCGAACAAATCTCTGAGTTATATACTCAATTCGAAGCAGAACACAACGGAACAACAAAAGCAGCTAAATCAAGAGCTCGTAAAGCAATTGGTGAAATCAAGAAACTTGTAACAGACTACAGAAAAGTATCAGTAGAAGAGAACAAGTAATCGAGATATCACTATGAGCAAATTATTTGAAGAAAGAATTCCGTATAAACCATTTGAATATCCTGTATATTATGAGGAAGGGTGGCTAAAGCAAGCACAAGCGTTTTGGTTACACACCGAAATATCAATGCAAGGGGATGTAAAAGATTGGAATGAAGTATTAACTGATGAAGAGAAGAACTTAGTTGGTAATATTCTTTTGGGATTTGCTCAAACAGAATGTGCTGTATCTGATTATTGGACTACGATGGTAACCAAGTGGTTTCCAAAGCATGAGATAAAACAGATGGCGATGATGTTCGGTTCACAAGAAACAATCCACGCAACAGCATACTCTTATTTAAATGAAACATTAGGGTTAGATGATTTCTCAGCATTTCTGCATGAACCTGCAGTAGCTGAGAAATTTGAACTCTTAACACAAACTACCGCTGATTGGACACATACCGATTTGGCAACAAATCCTATTGCAAGAAAAGAAGTTGCACGTTCATTAGCAATATTTTCTGCGTTTAGTGAGGGTGTATCTTTATATTCTTCATTCGCAGTATTGTACTCATTCCAAATGAGAAACAAATTAAAAGGAATTGGACAACAAATGAAGTGGAGTGTACGAGATGAATCTCTACATTCTAAAATGGGTTGTCAATTATTCAGACACATGTGTGAAGAATTTCCTGAACTATTGGAAGATAGTAAAGAATCAATTTTAGAAGCATCACGATTAATCGTAGATTTAGAATCTCGTTTTATTGATATGATTTTTGAACAAGGTGATTTGGAAAATCTAAAGAAAGATGATTTGAAAGAATTCATCAAGGCTAGAACAAATATTAAATTAGAAGAATTGGGATATAAATCTCAATTTACATACGATAAAGAAAAAGCAGAGAACTTAGAATGGTTTTATCACCTTACAGGTGGATTGACACATACTGATTTCTTCGCAGTTAGACCAACAGATTATTCCAAAGCCAATGAAGGTGAGGATTTCGGAGATATGTGGTAATATTAAATAAAGAATTATGACATTAGACGAATTAGAATTAAAATTACGTGATTGGGCGAAAGAACGTAATATTGATAAAAGTGAAAACGCTCCAAAACAATTAATAAAGATTATGGAAGAGTTGGGTGAAACATCAGCCGCTCTTTTAAAGAATAACGAACCTGAGTTGAAAGATGGAATCGGTGATATATTAGTTACCGTTATGATATTTGCGCAACAATTAGGGTATACACCAGCTGAATGTTTAGAAGCAGCTTGGAATGAAATAAAAGATAGAAAAGGCAAAACCGTAGGTGGAGTCTTTATACGAGAAAAATAGATTACAATAAAAAGAAATAGAAAACAAAATGGCTAAGAATCAAGGTGAAGATTTAGGTTGGGAATTGGGTGTAGATTTTCCAGAGTGGGCAAATACTGAGATATATGTTAAAACTATATCCAATGGATATTTACTTGCTGGTGAAAAACCAAAAGATGCGTATTGGAGAGTTGCTACCAAAGTAGCTCAACGTTTAAACAAACCACAATTGGCATCAAAATTCTTTGATTACATTTGGAAAGGTTGGTTAAATTTAGCATCACCTGTATTATCAAATACTGGTACTGATAGAGGATTACCTATATCATGTTTTGGTATAGATGTAGCTGATTCAATCTTTGATATTGGTTCTAAAAATTTAGAATTAATGTTACTCGCTAAACATGGTGGTGGAGTTGGTATTGGTATCAACCAAATCAGACCAGCAGGAGCTTCTATTACCGGCAATGGAACATCTGATGGTGTAGTACCATTTGCTAAAATATACGATTCTACGATACTTGCAACCAATCAAGGTTCGGTACGAAGAGGAGCGGCATCGGTTAACCTTAATATAGAACATAAAGATTTTGAAGAGTGGTTAGAAATTAGAGAACCAAAGGGAGATGTAAATAGACAATCATTAAATTTACACCAATGTGCAGTAGTGGGTGATAAGTTTATGAGAAAACTTCAAGATGGTGATGATGATGCTCGTAGAAAGTGGAGTAAGTTAATTCAGAAACGTAAAGCAACTGGTGAACCATACATCATGTATAAAGGTAATGTTAACAAACAGAACCCTGAGATGTACAAAGTTAATGGATTAAAAGTACATATGACAAATATATGTTCTGAAATTACCTTACATACTGATGAATCACATTCATTTGTTTGTTGTTTAAGTTCATTAAACTTAGCAAAATACAATGAATGGAAAGATACTGATTTAGTTTATACCGCAACTTGGTTTTTAGATGGTGTATTAGAAGAATTCATTCAGAAAGCAAAAAACTTAAAAGGATTCGAAAATTCAGTTCGTTCTGCTGAAAAAGGTAGAGCATTAGGATTGGGTGTATTAGGATGGCACACTTATTTACAACAACAAGGTATTCCATTTGAAGGAATGGCTGCACAATTCGAAACTCGTAAGATTTTCTCTCAATTAAAGATTGAATCTGAAAGAGCAAGTAGAGATATGGGCGAGGAAATGGGTGAACCTTTATGGTGTAGAGATAGTGGTATGAGAAATACTCACTTGAGAGCAATCGCACCTACTGTATCTAACTCTAAACTAAGTGGTGATGTATCCGCAGGTATAGAACCTTGGGCAGCAAATGTATTTACTGAACAAACTGCTAAAGGAACATTTATTCGTAAGAATTCTGAATTAGAAAAAGTTCTAAGAAAAGTTGGTATCAATACTAAAGATACTTGGGATAAGATAATGGCTGATGGTGGTTCAATTCAAGATTTACAAGAATTGGATAACTTCAGATACGTAAACGGAAAGTTGGTAAAGAAAGAAGATATATCAGAAATAGATTATGATAAATCATTCAATATTAAAGATGTATTTAAAACTTTTAAAGAAATAAACCAATTAGATTTGGTAAAACAAGCTGGTATTAGACAACAATATATTGACCAAGGAGTTTCACTTAATTTAGCATTTCCATCAACGGCAACCCCAAAATGGATTAACCAAGTAACATTGGAAGCTTGGAAACAAGGAATTAAAACACTATATTACATGAGAACGGAATCAGTACTTCGTGGTGATATAGCAACAAGAGCAATGGACCCGGATTGTATCTCATGCGACGGGTAATTTATTAACAATAATAGGAGAAAGAAATAATGATTCAAGTAAAGAAATTCTACGCAGAATGGTGCGGACCGTGTAAAATGTTAACCCCTATAATGGAGGGAGTTAAGAAAAATCATATTGATGTTCAATTTGAGAATGTCGATGTTGATGCACAGTTTGAAATAGCATCCAAGTACTCAATTCGGTCAGTACCTACTGTTATTGTTGAACAAGATGGAGTAGAAGTACAAAGATTTGCTGGATTACAATCTGCTATGGCATATGATAATGCTCTTTTAGAATTAAAAAGTTAATAACTTAACAGTTTCATAACATCGATTATTTAAAATCGGTATAATTATTTTAAGATGAATAAGGTTTATATTAATAGTCTACAAAATATAATAAACAACGAAAGTTGTAATACAACATATACCCCAAATCTGGGGGAATATTCACTCACAAGTACATACGGAGAAAATATTAAAATTTACTATGAATCAGTTAAGGCTGGTTCTTAGTATGCAATCAATTAATAATAACTAATAAAAAAACAGAAATTTAATTATGAAAAAACTAATATTATTTAGTTTGATGATTTTATCATCATTTATGTCTTTCTCACAAATTAGTGGGAAGATCGTGGATGCAGATAGTAATCAACCATTGCCAGGAGCAACTATTCTCGTACAAGGTACGGATGATGGTGTTGTAACTGATTTTGATGGTAAATTTACTATTCAAGCAGCAACCGCAGGAAATACACTTGTAATTTCGTATCTTGGATATGAAACACAAGAAGTTATTGCACAAGATGGAATTTTGGTAGTAGCACTAGCTTTATCAGCAGAATCATTGGATGAGATTATTCTTACTTCCGGTGTTATTGATTTAGCTGAAATGCGAGCAACACCAATAGCAGTATCAACGATTAAGGCAAGTGAAATTGCTCTTAAAGTAGGAAACATGGAATTTCCTGAAATTATGAATACCACACCAGGTGTTTACGCTACCAAACAAGGTGGTGGATATGGAGATTCTCGTATTTCACTTCGTGGGTTTGACCAAACTAACACTTCTTTCCTTATTAACGGACAACCTGTTAATGATATGGAAAACGGAAGAGTATATTGGTCAAATTGGCAAGGTTTAACAGATGTAGCATCGGGTATCCAAATTCAACGTGGATTAGGAGCATCTCGTTTAGCAGTACCATCAGTAGGTGGAACTGTTTCTATTTTCACTAAAGCAGCTGAAAAAACTGAAGGTGGTTCTTTGAATCAATTAGTAGGTAATGATGGGTACAGAAAAACTGTATTTAATTACAATACTGGTAAGAATGATAACGGATGGGCATCTTCTTTCTTGCTATCAAGATGGCAGGGAGATGGTTATATCAACAATACGAGTGGAGAAGGGTATACATACTTCTTCGCAGTTGGATACTCACCAGAAGGTTCTAAACACGATTTAAACTTTTCTTTCTTAGGGGCTGGACAATGGCACCACCAAAGAGATGTTTGGGTATCTATTCGTGATTACCAAAACTTTGGTAGTGAAGGCATTGATAGACGTTGGAATACTAACGGAGGTACTTTAAATGGTGAAGAATTCTCAATGAGAAGAAACTTCTACAACAAACCATTAGCAACATTCAACTGGGATTATAAAATCTCAGATAACATTAAATTAGCTACATCATTTTATGGTTCAGCTGGTCGTGGTGGTGGAACAGGTCCAAGAGGAAACAACTTTAGAAACTCTACATCTGATATTTTACCATATCGAAAAGATTTAACTGAACATTACTTAGAAAACGGTAAAGGTTCAAGAAATACCGATGGTTCAATTAACTTTGATGCAATTGTAGCACATAATCAAACTTCCGCCCAACCTTATAGTGGTGATATTAGTGGATTTGAAGGACAATTAATTGGTTCTAATGGATTTAGAAATGATGGAGTAAGTAGAGAAATTCTTGTAAGAAGAGCATCTATGAACTCACATGACTGGGTTGGTGCTATTTCTAACTTAGAAATTAATAGTGGTAAGTTTAAATACTCTATCGGAGTTGACTTACGTAATTATACAGGATATCACTATCGTGTATTGAATAATCTAATGGGATTAGATGGTTACTACTCAACTGGTAACAGAAACTCTAATGGACAAATCATCAATACTTTGGTGGAAGCTTCTCCTTTCAAAAGTACTGGACTTAATAATGGAGCTAAAATCGATTACTACAATATTGGTAACGTTGGATGGCAAGGTGTGAATGGTTTAATTGAATATAATGATGATGGTAAACTAACAGCAGTATTGCAAGGTGGGTTATCTAATCAATCTTTCCAAAGAGAAGATTTATTTGACCAACCAGCAAACCCAGTTTCAGATACTCAGAATCAACGAGGTGGTTATATTAAAGGTGGTGCAAACTACAACTTTAATGAAGTATCAAACGTATTCTTCAATGTTGGTAAAATTTCAAGACAACCACAATTTGGAGCAGTATTCCCTAATTATGGAAATGATATTAATCCAGATTTACAAAATGAAGAAATTCAATCAGTAGAGTTAGGATATGGATTTACATCTTCTAAATTAGATTTTAATGTAAACGTTTATTCTACTTCATGGGGAAACAGATTTGTAACACGTTCTTTATCTAACCAACAAGGTGTAGATGGTTCGGCTCAATTTAGAAACGTAGATGTACAACATAACGGTTTTGAATTTGAAGGTAAATACCGAGCAAGTGATAAATTAACATTTAAAGGAATGTTATCAATTGGTGATTGGAGATATACAAAAGATTTCTCAGCAGAGTTATTTGATGAGAATCAACAATCAATTGGAACTGGTACTTTATATACCAAAGGAGCTAAAGTAGGTGATGCAGCACAATTCACTTCTTACGCTGAAGTTGATTACAGATTGGGTAACGTAGTGAGTGTAGATTTAGGATATAGATTCGTAGATGGATTATATGCTGATTACTCAATTACTGATTCACAATTTACTCAACCAGATAATGATGGAGCATTAAAACTTCCTTCATATGGTTTATTAGATGGTGGTGTAACAGTTAGAATAGGTAAAGGATTGAGTTTCCGAGGAAATATCAATAACGTATTGGATACTACTTACATTGCAGAATCTAACTCTAATATTCATGCAGATTCAAATTCCAAAACTTGGAACGGTGTTGATACTCGTAACTCGGTATGGTTTGGATTCGGAAGAACTTGGAACGCTTCTTTAAAATACAGATTCTAAAAATAACTTAAATAAGGGGAGTGTAAAATCTCCCCTTTTTATTAATAATACAAAATAAAAAATGATAGATTGGTATGAAGTAATCGGTTGGATAGGTAACATATTAATAATAACACAGTTCTTACAAAAGGATATGTTGAAGTTAAGAATATATGGTATATTAGGTGGAATAGTTTGGTTAGGATATGCATGTTTATTGGGAACAGTATCATTGGCAGTATTAAACTTTATAATCATTTGTATACAGTTATATCACATACGTAAATTATTAAAAGAAAAGAAATTAAAAAAATAATATGAAAAAATTATTATTAGTATTACTGATGTTACCATTATTATCTTTTAGTAATGATGATTGGGGTAAGGTAGGACATCGAATTATCGGTGAGATTGCAATGCAGAATCTAACTCCAAAAGCAAAAGAAGCCATATTACACCTAACAGAAGGTAAAGATTTAGCTTTAGTTTCAACTTGGGCAGATGAGATGAGAAGTAACCCTGATTTTAAAGAGTATGCCCCTTGGCATTATGTAAACTTAAAATTAGAAGAAGAATATGATGGAACTCAACGTTCTCCAAATGTTGTAACACAAGTTACCGCTATGATTAAAGTATTAAAAGATAAAGAATCATCTTTTGATGATAAATCATTTGCACTTAAATACTTGGTTCATATGGTAGGTGATATTCACCAACCCATGCATACAGGAAGATATTCGGATTATGGTGGAAGTAAAATTAAAGTAGAGTTCTTAGGAAGAAAATCTCAAAAGAAATGGACTAATGTTCATGTATTATGGGATAGTGATTTGATTGATGATTATAAAATGTCTTATACCGAATACGCTAATAGTTTATTATCATACAAGACTGTAGATTTTGAACAAGGTGATATTGAAGTATGGACTAATGAATCACATCAACACGCTAAAAAGATATATTCAGAATTAAGAGGAGGTGAATTATTAGGATTTGATTATGTATATGAAAATCTCCCAATAGTAAATGATAGATTATATAGAGCTGGTATTAGATTGGCTAATATTTTAAACTCAATTTTTGGGTAATGAGCAAATTAATTAATTTATTTGGTGGACCTGGAATTGGAAAATCATCCATCGCAGCTGGTATAACTTATAAGTTAAAGAAGAAACATATTAGTTGTAACAATCCATATGAGTTTCCAAAGAAATTGGCTTGGGATAATAATATACCAGCAATATCAGATCAACTGTATGTGTTTGCAAATCAACATAGAGGTATAGCTGAATGTTATAACAAAGTAGATTATATAATAATTGATTCACCGATATTATTTTCTACAATATATCATAGATATTATACCAAAGGATATCCTGCAGAATTTTATGGTCAACCATTCCATGATTTAGTATTAGATTTACATAGTAAATATGATAGTATCAATATTCTTTTAGATAGAACCGAAGAAGGTGCACATAATGAGGGTGAGCGATTCCAAAACTTAGATGAATCTGTTGCAATTGATAATTTATGTAAATTAGTATTGGATGAAAATGATATACCATATCACACAATAAAAGTAGGACCAAAAACAGTAAAAAATATATTAAAGTTGATATGAAAAAGTTAGTAGCCGTAGGTTGTAGTTTTACCCATTGGCATTTTCCAACTGTATCCGATTGGATGGGGTATTGTTTTGATGAATACGAAAATTTAGGTAAAGAAGGTGCAGGAAATCGATATATATTTAATACCTTATTTGATTATATCCAAAATAACGATATATCTGATACATTTTTTTATATTCAATGGACTGGTATTCCACGAAGAGATTGGATGGGAGTTGGTTTTGATTATTGGAATTGCTTAGGAACGTTTAACCCTGATGATGGTTTAGATGATTTAAGTGAATTGAATTTATTACAATTTTCCACAGAATTTAGAAATTATCTTTATACCACTAAACAGTTACTAAATTCTAAAAATATTCCATATATAATGAATCACATGTTAGATACGTGGTTCGAGGGAAATTTAGGTGAACCTGGAATTGGAACAGTTCCCAATCATATCTACAATGAAGGTATGAAGTTAATAGGAAACACATCACATTTAGATGATATAAAAAATATGTCTGCTGATAATTTTTTGAAACCATGTTTAGAATTTTATAGTATAGATAATGATAATATAAACATGGGACACCTCGCATTAGGTAACGAAGATATATGTGAATCTGATTACCACATGCACCCTAAATTATGCTTGAAATACGTAAGAGAAATTGTATATCCTACATTAAAAAATATAATAAGTTTAGATAATATTTTTGATTCTAAATTAGATGAATCTGTCAGTAAATGGGAAATGCATCTAAAAAATCATAATTGGTTAAAATCCCATAGAGATAAGCATGATAAAAGAGATTATACTAATTATGATATTTTATTCCCATATTATTTAAAATAAATTTGGTAAATCCAATTAAATTTTGTATCTTTAGATAGTAAAAGAGATAGATATGATATACGACCCAAATAACGAACTTACAGATAAGCAATTAGAGAAGCTTGGTGAAGATGATTTTGATTCTATGTTAGAGTATTTAGATGGACAAGCAGCTCACTTAAAACAATTCACAAAACCACTATCTTCATATCACACAAAAAGATTTGCCGCTGGTGCTGCTAAATCAAGTGGTAAAGAAATTACTGATGAAGAATTAAAAGCAGCTGAGAAACTTGGTAAGAAAAATGAACAAGAAGCATATGATATCATTAAAGATAGAGTAGCTGAATACGAAAAAGATAATCCTAAATATAAAGATGAAGGAATCAAAAATATAAAAACCAATCGTTCTCAATGGTTCGATTAATGTAAAGATATATATTTATGTTTATGGGAAATTATGTAAATCATAAAAATAAGTGGGCATTTATTCATATACCTAAAACTTCTGGTAGTTCAATTTCGGATGTATTAGAAAAAATTCCTTATACTGAATTGATTGATAGCACGCATAACGGAATTATTAAATTTCCAAAAATAGATAACTACTTTATATTTGCATTTGTTAGAAATCCATTTTTAAGGTTTGTATCTGCATATTTACATTATAATCGAGATTTTATGTCATCTACCGAACCCCAGCCCAATGTAAATAAGTATCTTAGTTCATATAATGATTATATAGTTTTATACGAAACTTATATTCAACATAAGTTACCACTACCATTTAGTAGTTTTATATCATTAGTAAGGATGGAAAGAAGAGCTACTTTTATTGGTGATACTCAATCAGAATTAATTTATATAAAAAACAACTTCGGTAACCAAGTTAATTATATAGCAAAATATGAAAACTATGAAAATGAAATATAGGAAATATACATTCGTCCCTCCGGGGGCTGGAAAACTTGTTGTATTGATTTTAGATGTGACTTCTAGTATTTTAGGGGGGGCTATCATTTCTATCTTTTCGGTGGGCTATCACTTTGATAGCCCCTGCGAGGGACCATAAACTGGAGGCTGATGTTTCTAGGCTCGCTGGGTCGTTGGGCACTGCTGTCCAGCAATCCCTTGACGCTC
>Ga0115003_10001814_pt1 | contig 18267 bp, 14 predicted proteins | sample ArcticOcean_MG_C_7_FD_88736 | JGI IMG/M metagenome (GOLD analysis project Ga0115003, IMG submission 88736) | Marine microbial communities from western Arctic Ocean - ArcticOcean_MG_CB11_88 | ecosystem: Environmental > Aquatic > Marine > Oceanic | place: Arctic Ocean: Canada Basin | collected... | reverse complement strand
GCCCTGAATCGGACCCGCCGCTTCAAAGACACCTTCAAGCTCAGCCTTGTCTCGACAACCGATTTCGTAGCAAGAGAGCGCGCGGCCACAAATCGCCGCAAGCCCTTCGATCACGCCTCGATCAGAATTTGAAAAATCATCGACGAGGATGGGGTCGTAGCCATTCTCTACAAGGTCAACGACCGTGTGCGAGCCAATGAAACCGGCACCCCCGGTGACCAAGATTCTCGGACGCTTCTGATCCGCCGAATCGCTCAAATCAATCTCTCCCTCATCGGTACTCGCCAACCGTCACTCAAAGTCTGATGCCGGGGCGAAGACCGTTTCCGAAACGTTTACCTAACTGGCATTCGCTCACGTGTTCTGAATCGTCATTCCACCATCGACCGGCAGCGTCACTCCATTGAGGAAGGACGACGCAGGAAGCGCAAGGCTGAGCGTGGCGTGGGCCACCTCCTCCGGGATGCCATAGCGCCGCATAGGAACTCGGCGGCGCGCGAACTTCTCTCGTTGGGCTTCCGGAATACCCTCGGTCATCCCCGTCACGATGGGGCCTGGGCAGACACAGTTCGCCGTCACGCCCGTTCGCCCAAGCTCAACGGCCATCGAGCGAGTCAAACCTATGACGCCGTGCTTGGCCGCTGTATAGGGTCCGGTGAACGCGGTCGCGCCGAGGCCTTCGGTCGACGCGATGTTAATAATCCGGCCGTCGCCGTTGCGCGTGAGCTGCGTGAGACATGCGCGCGTCAGACGCTGATGCGAAGACAGCATCACGTCCATCGATCGCTGCCTAGTCGGCTCGTAGTCCTCGTCGGCCTGAGACAGCGTGGCGCCGACTGAGATTCCCGCGTTATTCACGAGGATGTCGATGTCCCCGAGCGTCGCCTGGACCTCGGATACGACTTCATGAATACGACTTAGGTCGGCCACGTCCAGTGACCAGCCAGCCGCTTGCCCCCCCGCCGTGTGGATCTCTTCGACAACCGCATCAACGCGGTCCTGATCGAGATCTGTGACGGCGACCTTCGCGCCTTCATCAGCGAAAAGATGGGCGGTGGCGCGTCCCATTCCACTCGCGGCTCCAGTAATCAAAACGACGCGATCGGCTACAGAACGGGAGAGTTGTGAGAGTCTCGGCATGCTCCGCATCCTAGCGGCAGGCCTGTGTTCGAGCGAGCGACTTTTGCTGCCACTCTAGCCCGCGAGGACGAAGATGCTGAGCGTGGCGCTGACACTGCCCACTCACATTCAACCCGAGGCAGGCTTCTGGGCAATGCTACTCGCCAGAATGTTAGGCCTCTGGCGACTCAACCGACGCAGAGCAGGTCGAAGGGGCCAAAGAAGGGGCCAAAGGCTGCACGACGGTCTGACGTCCTTCTCACGTCATCGACGCACCCACCCGCACGGATGGAATACACGAATGAGGAAGAACCCATTAAAAAGGAGACTCTGCTGCAACCCTGAACGGGTCGGCAGGATCAGAGCACTGGGGAGCGACAAGAAATAAAAAATGGTCGGGCCGGTGAGACTCGAACTCACGACCTCTTGACCCCCAGTCAAGCGCGCTACCAGACTGCGCCACGGCCCGACGAGCGCCTAGTTTTATCCCAGCGGCGATGCAGCGTCTATGGGCCGGGCGATCTTGTTGAACGATTCCGCGAAGAGCCTCAGATCTCGAGGTCATCTTCGATGGGGCGCCCCATCCAGTCTTCGCGCTGGCGCTTCGCATCGAGTGCCCGCTTCGCTCGCTTGTGATCACTCTTGGCGGGACTGCCAGCTGACGTGCCCCCCCCCTCGAACACAGCAGAAGCCTCTGCGTGGAGCGCCCGAGGGACTCCGCCCGCGAGAAAGTGCAGGCGCCGCGCAAGTCCATCTTTGAGCCGCGCGATATCCGCCGCCGGCAAGCCGGCCCACTCCATCCGTCGGCGCAGGTAATGCTCAGTCTCTTCGGCGCTCATTCGCGTGCGGAGCGACACTTGTGGCGGGGCAAAGGCGTGAAGTGACGACAGCAATCGTGTCGCTTTTGAATCGGGATTGAGCGTCATCAAAATGCGCAATCTGGATTCGCTCGGAGGTAGATGCTCAACGAGCGCGCCAAGAGTTTCCGCTGGAAGCGAATCCGCATCATCGAAGAGCAGAAAGAAGGGCTCACGAAACGAGTTCGCCAGCGCAGCCAAATCGCTCATCGCCTTTCGCGCGTCGTCCACGCCTGACGGTTTGTCGGAAGCCCCCGCCGTATCGCCCGCCCCGGCAGCCGCAACCTCAACAGGCGGCGAAGGGGAGCCATGTGGAGAGCGATGCGGCGGAACTCTCCCGAGAAGACCGTGTACCCAAATCGATAGATCCGTCAGCGATAGACCTGCATAGGGAAGATAGATTGCTCGAACATCCCCATCCCGAGCTTCATTCATGCGGGCCTCGATCACACGCAGCATCAGCGTCTTGCCCAAGCCAGGAGTACCCACGATCGCCGCGATCGTGGAGCCCCGTCCATCGGACTCCACCCAGGCACGAATACTCTCGAGCACCTTTTCCGTCTCGGCGCGCGGTACGTAGGCGGCGGGATCCGAGGTCTCGGAAAATGCTTCGCGGCGGGCGAGCCGATCGACCGTATTACTAGCGGTCAGGTCCCTCGCACCCTGACCTCCTACGTCCCTGGCTGAAGCTCCCGCAGACTCGTTCGTCTTCATGCGCCTTTCTCAAGTGCTCCCCGCACTGAGGTCAGGTCGCTATGAATCTCATCAAGGGCCGCGCGAAGTGCGACCCACTCTGCATTCGGCTGAGAGCTCGCGCCGTCGTCTTCACTCGCAGCCTCGTTAGGTCCGGCTCCGGATGCAGCAGACGCTTGGGAAGCACCAGGGAGTAGGTCCAAGAGCCCAAGGGCGCCATCCACACCCAGTTCTTGAATGCGCTGCCGCGCACCCGCGATCGTGTATCGCTCTCCCCAGAGCAATCGCTTCAAGAGCCAAACGAACTCGATATCGCGCTTCCGGTACAGGCGCTGCTTGGAGCGCGACTTTGGCGGCGCCATCCACCGAAACTCGGTTTCCCAGTAGCGCAGCACATGCGCCTTAACGCCTGTTAGGCGACTTACTTCACCGATTCGGTAGTAGAGCTTGTCCGAAGCAAGCAGCGCTTCGCGAGATTGGCGATCGTTCTCGGCATCCATCGATTCAGCGCCGTCGAAGCCATCCTGTAATGCTCCGATTTTGCGCCGTGCGCCCTTGCCACTTGTGGCTGCGCGCTTCGATTTCTCGTTCTTCTTCGGCATGCGATCCCCCCACAGATACAGGTATCACAATGCCACGCTGATCCCGTCGATGCACGGAAAAAGTGAACGCAGCCTGTCACGACCCTCGCGGAAACGTCGATTGCGTTAAACCAATTTCAATTGAGAACGTGGCAAACGTACGTCAGCAATGCCACAAGCGACGATCAAGCTCAGACAATCAAATCGAAAGCCGTTCAGTCCTCGTCGCCGTGTTCGTCTCCGAGGCCTTCGTTGAGTCGTGCCTCGGCAGCGCGGTCCTCGTCCGTGACTTCCGTCTCGTTCAGGACATTCTTCAAGACCAGGCTGGGCTTGAAGGTCAGCACGCGGCGGGCATCTAGGAGAATTTCCTGCCCGGTCTGGGGATTCCGCCCCTTCCGTGCATTCTTTTCGCGAACGACAAAGTTCCCGAAGCCGGAGATTTTGACCTTCTCGCCTTCAGCGAGGGTCTCCTTCATGATCTCGAACACTTTCTCAACAAGCTCGGCAGCCTCCTTTTTAGAGAAGCCAACGCGCTCATATATTTGTTCGACGATCTCCGCCTTCGTCATCGTCCACTCTCCCGACGCGCTCGTCTCGCGAGCCGTTCGGCCTCTCCGCTAGATGAAAGCATCCTCTGGATGGTCCCTAGAAGGCTTTGGTCTGGCGTGTTCACGACCGTCGCCCATCGGCGGAGCCAACGCAAATGCGCAGGCTCCGCCGTTTGGACGATTGCTACAGACTAGCTTTGGCTTTTTCAGCCAGCGCCGTGAATCCCTGCGGATCCTCGAGCGCAAGCTGCGCGAGGACCTTACGATCGACCTCGATGCTCGCAGCCTTAAGGCCCGCCATTAGACGACTATATGAAACACCGTTCTGCCGAGCGGCTGCATTGATGCGCGCGATCCACAGACCGCGAAATTCTCGCTTGCGGGCCCGGCGATCTCGATAGGCGTATTTATCAGCCTTGTCGACAGCTTCGGTAGCCACGCTGAAGAGCTTGGAACGGCCTCCCCAAAAGCCCTTCGCTCGCTTCAGTACTTTTTTACGTCGCTTGGCGCCCGGGACGCCCCGCTTTACTCTCGGCATCTTCGCTCTCGCTTTGTTCCGACCTCACGACATTTGCGTCGGGGTCCATCTGGCTTGGCAGGCGTGCCTTGGCCTGCTCAAGCGCTGAGTTAGGCGACGAACCCATGTTCGCCTCCTCGTTTCACTTTTACTTCATCTACTTCTTCGATCTAAGCTCGATCTAGGTTCGATCGACTGTCCGTCTTGCATCCGCTGCAACTTACTGTCCTCGTGAACCCCATTAGTGGGTTCGCGAAAATTATAGGTACGGCAGAAGCCTTCGTACGCGCGCCATATCGTCAGACGATACGAGGTCGCTTTGGCGGAGTTGTCGCTTCCGCTTGGTACGTTTCTTCGTCAGGATGTGCTGGCGATTCGCCTTGTTGCGCTTCAGCTTGCCCGTTCCGGTCTTGCTGAATCGCTTCGCGGCGCCGCTATGCGTCTTCATTTTGGGCATAAGAACCCTTCCTTTCGTTTCAAATCTATCTAGAGACGGACGCCCCGAATAATCGAGTGCGGCCATCCAGTCGCGAGCCCTGCTCCGGAGAGAATCAGTCGCGCCCCCTCAGCCTAATGATCCCATAGGAATCCTCAGGTCGTCGGTTGCGTGTCTTTTTCGTCCCCAGCCTCAACCTCTGCTTCAGCTTCCACCGGAACCTCGGAAGAGGCGTCAGGAGAGGCGTCGGAAGAAGCGTCGGGAGAGGCGTCAGAAGAAGCATCAAGAGTGGCATCGGTCGCCTCGCTTGCTTTTCCTTCCGAAGTCTCAGTCGTAGCTTTAGTTTCGGTCGTAGCTTCAGCCTCGGTCGTAGCTTCTTTGCTAGTCGACTCAGTGCTCGCCGCTACGGCCACGTCTTCGTTTTCTTCAGTGGTCTCAGCTTTCGCTGCTGCTTCCTCTGCGCGCTTTACTTCCGCCACCGCTTCCCGGTCTGCAACCAGGATCATCGACATGAAGCGCCCTTCCATTCGGGGGGATGACTCCATTTTGGCGATCGCACCGAGCTGTTCTCGCACGGCCGTAAGCTGCTCCCGACCACGATAGGTGTGAACCATCTCACGACCACGGAACATCACCGTGACCTTCACCTTGTCGCCTTCCATCAGGAATTTGCGCGCGTTATTGAGTTTGAAATTCAGATCATGCTGATCTGTTCCCGGCCGCAGCTTCACTTCTTTGAGTGTCGCTGAGTGGGATTTCTTACTCGCGTTCTTCTTCTTTAACTCGTACTTGAACTTGCCGTAGTCCATGATTCGGCAGACCGGCGGACGCGAGTTCGCGGCCACCTCGACCAAATCAAGACCGATTTCACGGGCCTGGACGAGCGCGTCCTCGGGCGTCATAACGCCGAGTTGCTCGCCGTCGGCTCCGATTACTCGGATCTCACGGACACGGATGCGTTCATTAACCCGAGTGTTATCTCGCTCGGGCTGCACAATTCTGAACTTGGATCGAGCAGGTATCTGACTTTCCTCCTCAGGCGAACGGGAATTTGCGACGTTCGGCATTCGATATTGAAAGTGCTTCTACAAGCGCTTCCGCCGACATTGCATCCATTGCCTGCTTGGATTTTCTTAGACGCGGGGACACTGTGCCCCGCTCGACTTCGTCGTCTCCGATCACCAGGGTGAGCGGAATCTTCTGAGTCTGGCCCTCACGGACCCGGAACCCCAGAGTCTCGCTCCGATCGTCGACTTCCGCACGTACTCGTTTCGAAGCAAGCGCAGCTTTTAGCTCATGAGCTCGTTCTTGGTGTCGATCGGAGATGGGAAGAATCACCACCTGAATCGGGCTCAGCCAGAATGGGAAGTCCCCGCCGGTGTGCTCGATGTAGATGCCGATAAAGCGTTCAAGGGAGCCTAGAATGGCTCTATGGAGCATCGCGGGCTGATGCAACTCGCCGTCGCGCCCCACATATCGGAGGTCAAAGCGGCCAGGCATCGCCATATCGATCTGAATCGTCGCCAAGGTCCAAGCCCGGCCCAAGACATCACGAAAGTCAGCTTCGACCTTCGGAGCGTAGAAAGCGGCGTCGCCTTCCTTGATCTTGCACTTGAATCCGGCGCGCTCGACGGCGTCGATCAATGCCTTCTCAGCAACGTCCCAATCCTCAGGCTCGCCAAGAAACTCGTCCGGCCGTGTCGAAACGGCCATTTCAATGCCCTCGACACCAAGCTTGTCGTAGATCTCGGCAGTCATTTTGAAGAAGCTGTCGATCTCCTGCGCCACCTGGTCGGGCTCGCAGTAAATATGTGCATCGTCCTGCGCGAAGGAGCGGACACGGGTAATCCCGTTCAGCGTGCCGCTGCGCTCGTTGCGATGAAGCCGCGAGAACTCCGCCCATCGCACCGGCAACTCGCGATAGCTCCGCTTGCCCGTCGAGAAGAGATGGCAGTGGCCAGGGCAGTTCATCGCCTTCACGCCCAGTTCTTCGCCCGCATCGGAGCCTTCGAACCAATACATGTCGTCGTGAAACTTGTCATAGTGTCCGGAGGTCTTGAACAAGTCCGAGCGGAAAAGCTGCGGCGTAAGGATCTCGTTGTATCCGTATTTGGGATAGAGGTCCTGAACAAAACTAATAAGCTCGTTGTAGAGCGTCATGCCCTTCGGCAGATAGAACGGCGATCCCGGCGCCAGCGGGTCCATATGAAAGAGCCCGAGGTCTTGGCCTACGCGGCGATGGTCGCGCTTCTTGGCTTCTTCGAGGCGGGCTAAATGGCTCTTAAGCGCCTTCTTGCTTTCGAAGGCCGTGCCGTAGATCCGCTGCAGCTTCGGGCCATTCTCGTCGCCACGAAAATACGTACCGGATGCTTCCGTCAGCTTCACAGCGCCGATTTGCTTGGTGTTATGCACGTGCGGGCCGCGACAGAGATCAGCGAACTGGCCATGACGGAAGATCGTAATCTCCGCATCTGCTGGAATATCGCCGAGGCGCGAAAGCTTAAGTTCTTCGCCCAGGCCACGGAATAGCTCTTCCGCCTGGTCTCGCGTCATCACTTCACGGTCGAATACGGCACCCTCGGAGAGGATGTTATTCATCTCTTTTTCGATGCGCTCGAGATCTTCCGGCGTGAAGGGTTCGTCGACGAGGAAATCGTATTGAAACTTCTCGGAGTGATCGGTTCGACCCGCATCGACCTGGGCATTCGGGAAGAGCCGCTTCACTGCGTCCGCCATCACGTGCTCGGCGGAGTGCCTAATAATCGAGCCGCCGAGTTCGTCCTTGGACGTAACGATCGAAAGCGAGCAGTCTGCACCCAGTGGGCGTCGCAGGTCGACGAGTTCGCCGTCGATCCGACCGGCCAAAGCGGCTTTGGCGAGGCCGGGGCCAATTTCGCTGGCCACGTCAAAGACGGTCGCATTCGCGTCGAGGGCGAGTTCTTTTCCGTCCGGCAGCGTTACGGTGATCCCGTTACTCATGGGGAAGCCGCTCGTGAATCGAAAAGCTGCGCGTGAACAAAAAGGGACACCGGCGAGGGCTGGGCAACGCCTAACAGGTCGCACGAGCACCGAATGGCGGACCATTCCGAACTCTCTTCGGGGCCCACTCCCAGGGCATATTCCGAATGCTGCTGTTTCAACGCTCTATTTACCCCGGACCGAGACGTTTTCCGTCAGGTCCATTCGATCCATCCCTGTCCATGCATGATGCGTCGATCGCGAACGAACGTTTCATGCCGCTTCAGTCTCGCCCACTACTTGTCTGCGCAGGTAAGGCAGCAATAAAAAGGTTGGACTCAAACTAAAAAGGAACACCGCAGCTTCCGGCACCCGAATCGACCCTCGACCCTCGTTCCAAATGCATTTTCATGCAATTAGGGGCTTCTGGATTCGTCTCGACCGGCGCTGTTGCGTTCCATTCAAACGATTGCTCTCGAACCCATACGTTTCCGTACTGCCTTTCGGCGAATTCGAGAATTTAGGAGGGGGATCCCCTCGCTGGTAGGCACGGGCGGAATTGAACCGCCGACCCCCGCCATGTCAAGGCGGTGCTCTAAACCCCTGAGCTACGTGCCTGTAATCCAGCTAAGGCGGCGGTTTAATTAGCCTTTTGATCTCGTCGCGTCAACCGATTTCAAGGCCGATCGGACGCAATAAATGCAATTCTTCCGTCGTTTTGCACAAGTCCTCTGCAATCGGGCCGAAGATCAGCTGCGTGGCGTGGAATCGTCGCTTGAATCGCCTTCCTCGACCGGGGGCGTGTCGGAGAACCACTTCGCCGAGAGTCGAATACGGGAGAACATCGGATCCACCGCAAGAGGCCGCAGAACGAGCCTGCGATCTGCCAACGCACCTAATTCCGCCGCCAGCTCCTCGAGCCCAAAGGGCCCCGCTACCGCCAGCACCTGCCGACCTCGTTCGAATTCGAGCGTGTCGACGCGCGTCGCGCCGAGCGGGCCGCTCAAGGCAGCAACAAGCGACTGGAGTGCTTCGTATCGACCAAGGCCAATGACCTCGAGCGTCAGTGTCTCCCCTGCACCCGTCTTTTGAACGACTGAGACGAGCCCCGCTCGCTGGAGCGCATCCTGCACACGCTCCACGTCAACGATCACTTCAACAACGATGACGTATTCCGTTGCGACCCCTGGACTGTCGTCGAATAGAACCGGTCGCTCTCCCTGATCTTCAAGGATCCGGTAACTCCGCGTATAGGGCAGCGTGTCCTTACCCAGCGCCGACTTGAGCAGTGCCGCTTGGCTCTTGGTTGGCGACTCCAATCCAAGTCGCGCGTCTTGGGCATCCGCTCCCAAACGCTCGTAAGGCTGGCTCGAATCCGGTTCACGTCCATCGATTGGCGCGAGCACCTCATCAGTCTCCGACGGCTGCCGTCCGACATCTCTATCTTCACGAGATTCACCCGTGTCAGTAAACCCTGAGGATTCCCCGATCAGCTCGAGTGCGACACGAGAGACGCCTTCCCAATTCGCGCGAGAGATCGCTTCATCCTTCGGAATCACGCGGGTCCGCATGGACTCCTTGATTCCGTAGATCCCCACGGCCTCCACCCGACGCAGCTCCGCCGAAGCTCCTTGCGCAAGTAGCAGACCCACAAAGCACAGCCCAGCGATCCGCCCAGACGTATTCAGTCGCATCATCATCGCTTCCCCCTGAAGCTCAATCTCGGCCTAAAAGCCACTCGCCGCGCGGGTGCATGAATGGACGCGGCATCTTTATCCAGAGATCCAATGCTACAGCGCCCGCTCGGTTACAGGTCGGCCAAAGAGTCGGTCAACCTCTCGGCAAAGCTCCACCGAAGGCGCGACCCCTCGGATCCCGCTGATGCCAAGCACAGTCTCGCTCTCCCCGGGTATCGTGATATGCAGATAGACACCACAATCACCCGCATGGGATCCGAATATTTTCTTCAGCGCAATCAATCGGTCACGCGTCACATCCGAAGACTTCACTCTCACACGCAGGCTCGCAGAGAGTTTTTCTTCAGCGTGATCAAGACGGGTCACGTCTCGCACGAGAATCTTCGGCGGATCGCCCTCTTCTAGGGTTCCGTGAATGATCAAGGGAATGGGCCCTACTTCACCCGCAACGCCCGAGCCATTCTTGGCGATCCGCAGCAATTCGACGTTCTGCTCGAACGGCTCTGAGAAAATCACCAACTCAAAGCTGCCCTCGAGGTCTTCGAGCTGGCCAAACCCCATTCGCGCACCGCGCTTCGTACGAGTCTCGCGAAGCCCCGTCAATAAGCCCCCGGCGCGAACCTCGCGCCCGGCCTTGCCCTCCGTCGCAAGCGCAGTGATGTCTGTAAAACGAGACAAGACCGTCGCCACCGAACTCAGTGGATGCCCCGTGACGTAGAAGCCGAGTAGCTCCTTCTCGTGTGCGAGGCGTTCACGCTCGCCCCATTCCGCAGCATCCTGAAGCTTCGGCTGATCAAGGCCTTCGGTATCGCCCATCCCACCGAAGAGGCTCTCTTGACCGACCGCCCGGTCGCGCTGCGCCGAGGCGGCGCGTTCGAGGGCTGGCTCGATCGAGGCCCAGACTGAGGCACGCTCGGCGTGTAGCTGCTCGAAGGCGCCACACTTAACAAGGGCTTCTACAACCCGACGGTTCACCTTCTTGCCGTCCACGCGATCTGCAAAATCGAAGAGGCTCTCGAAGGGCCCCGCTTCCCGACGTGCCGCCAGAATCGATTCGATCGCGCCTGCACCCACGTTCTTAATGCCGGCAAACCCGAATCGAATCGCACCTCCGACGACACCGAAATCTTGTTCCGATTCATTCACGTCGGGCGGCAGAATCTCGATCCCCTTTTCGCGCACATGCGCGATATAGCGGGAGAGACGATCGTGATTCACCGATTCGATCGTGAGCACCGACGCCAGATACTCCGCCGGATGGTTCGCCTTCAAGTAGGCCGTCTGATAGGTGATATACGCGTAAGCAGTCGAATGTGCCTTGGGGAAGCCGTAGCCAGCAAACTCGACAATCATGTCGAAGACATGGCCAGCTTCGGCCTTGGCGATGTCATTGGCGACGGAGCCATCCACGAAGCGCTTCCGCTGCTCCTGCATGACGTCGGCTTTCTTCTTGCCCATAGCACGACGAAGCAAGTCGGCCTCACCCAAGCTGTAGCCGGCCATCTTTTGCGCGATCTGAAGGACCTGATCCTGATAGACGATGACGCCCAGAGTTTCTTCAGTGAGGTCGACGATCGAGGGATGCAGGTACTCAAGCTTGGTAGTGCCCGCCTTTCGGCCCACATAATCATCCACCATGCCGGACTGGAGTGGGCCCGGACGATAGAGCGCCACCAGTGGAATGATCTCGCGGAAGGTTCGCGGCTTAAGCTTAAGTACTAGGTCCGTCATGCCGGAGGATTCGACCTGGAAGACGCCTTCGGTATCGCCCCCGCATAACAGGTCGTAAGTCGTTTCGTCGTCCATCGCGATCGCGTTGACGTCGAAGTCCTCGAACCCGGGCTTCTTGCGGATCATGCGCTCGGCATCCGCCATGAGCGTGAGTGTCTTGAGTCCCAGGAAGTCGAACTTGATCAAGCCGATCTGCTCGACGTTGCCCATGTTGTACTGAGTCATCACGTCGCCGGATTTTTGATCCTTGTAGAGCGGCACCATCTCGATCAGAGGCTTGGTGCCGATCACAACGCCGGCTGCATGCTTCGACGCGTGACGCGTTAGCCCTTCAAGGCTCATGGCCGTCTCGACGAGGCGCTTCACCTGAGAATCCGAGTCCATCGCGGCGCGCAGCTCAGGGGACTGCTCGATCGAGTCAGCGAGCTTGATCCCGAGAACTTCCGGGATCATTTTCGCAACCCGGTCCACGTCACCGAAGGTCATGCCTAATACGCGCCCAACATCGCGAATTGCCGCCTTCGCCTGCAGCGTTCCGAAGGTCACGATCTGCGCGACCTTCATTGCATCGTACTTACCATCAAGTTCGTGTCGCGTGTCATCTTCCGCACGCTCTGGCGCTACGCCATCGTACTTATCAGCGACGTAGCGGATCACCTGCTCGCGACCGCGCATACAGAAGTCGACATCGATATCCGGCATCGATATCCGCTCAGGGTTCAGGAAACGCTCGAAAATAATGTCGTACTCAACCGGATCAACGTTCGTGATGTTCATGCCGTAGGCAACGAGGCTGCCGGCGGAACTGCCGCGCCCCGGCCCGACGGGAATGTTATTTCGTTTGGCGTAGTTGATGAAGTCGGCCACGATCAAGAAGTAGCCAGGGAACCCCATTGTCCGAATCACGCCCAGTTCGTGATTCAATCGGTCGACATAGGCCTTGCCGCGATCCCCTGTAAAGGGCTCGTCGGGCTCCATGCCGAGCTTCTCGCGCAGACCGACATAGGCCTGATCTTCCATCACTTCATCAAGGCTCTTGCCCGCCGGAACCTGAAAGTCCGGCATGTGATAGGTGTCCATCGGGATTTCGATTTCGCACCGCTCGGCAATCACGAGCGTATTTTCGACTGCCTCCGGATAGTCGTGAAACACGTCGCGCATAGCGTCGCCATCTTTGACATAGAAACCGGACCCGTCGAACCGAAAACGTTTTTCGTCACTGACGTTCGCCGCGGTGCCCACACAAAGCAGCACATCATGGTCGTTGTGATCGTGCTCTTCGAGGTAATGCGCATCATTTGTCGCGACGAGCGGAATCCCCATCTCCTGATTCATCTTGAAGAGTTCTTGGTTCACGACCTCTTGTTCGCGGATCCCGTGGCGCATGACCTCCAGGTAGTAGCGGTCTCCGAAGAGCTTCTGGAAATTCTCCGCAATCCCCCAAGCCTGGTCCTGGGAGCTTCCGTTCTCATTCGCAATGATTGATCTCGCCACGGGCGATGACAAACAGCCCGAGGTGCAGATCAATCCCTCGTGATTTTCCTCCAGAAGCGACCAATCGATTCGCGGCTTGTAGTAGAAGCCCTCTAGATACGCCTTCGACACGAGCCGCATTAGATTGGCGTAGCCTGTATCGTTCATCGCCAACAAGAGCAGATGATTAATCGCGTCGTAGCCCGTCTCTTCTCGCTGCTTCTTTTCACGATCGAAGCGCGAGCCGCCCGCGAAGTAGACTTCGCAGCCGATGATCGGCTTCACGCCATTCGCGCGGGCCTTCTCGTAGAACTCGATGGTCCCGAAGAGATTGCCGTGATCTGTCTGCGCGACAGCCGGCATATTCGCCGCCTTTGCCCGTTCAAAAAGCGGGTTGTGCTTGATTGCACCGTCGAGCAGCGAGTACTGCGTATGCAGATGAAGATGGACGAAGGGCGCGGGCACGGCTCTCCCCTATTCCCACTCGATCGTGGCAGGCGGCTTGCTCGAAATGTCATAGACAACGCGATTGATGCCGGACACTTCATTGATGATGCGATTCGAAATCTTACCGAGGACGTCGTACGGAATGTGTGAGAAGTCTGCGGTCATCGCGTCCGTCGAGCTCACGCATCGCACCGCCACAACATTCTCGTAGGTTCGATCATCACCCATCACACCGACGCTCTGAACCGGAAGGAAGACAACTAACGCCTGCCAGATTTCGTCGTAGAGGTCCGCCGCCCGAATCTCCTCGACCATGATTGCATCCGCCTCACGCAGAGGCGCGAGGCGCTCGGGCGTAATCTCGCCGATGATCCGAATGGCGAGCCCGGGTCCGGGGAATGGATGGCGTCCGATCGCACGATCCGGGAGTCCGAGTTCGGTTCCCACCGCGCGTACTTCGTCCTTGAAGAGTTCGCGCAAAGGCTCGACCAGATCGAGCTTCATGTCGTCCGGCAAGCCGCCGACATTATGATGGGTCTTGATCGTGACGGACTTGCCCTTCACCGACACGCTTTCGATCACATCCGGGTAGAGGGTCCCCTGGACCAAGAAGTTGACCGCTTCGCCCTTCGATACGAGCGCCTCGCTGATTCTTGCGGCTTCTTCGTCGAAGACTTCGATGAAGAGATTGCCAATGATCTTCCGCTTTTTTTCGGGCTCGCTCACGCCCTTCAGTGCGGACAGGAAACGTTCCGAAGCGTCGATCGTAATGAGCTTAATGCCGAGTGCTTCCGCGAAGAGCGCTTCCACTTCCTCGCGTTCGTTCTTCCGCATCATGCCGTGGTCGACAAAGATGCAGGTCAACTGATCGCCGATCGCGCGATGGACAAGCGTCGCGGCTACTGAGGAGTCGACGCCGCCGGACAATCCGCAGATCGCATGGCCTGTGCCGACTTGCGTGCGGATCGCGTCGACGGCGTTGTCCACGAAGGACGACATCGTCCAAGATGATTCGCAGCCACAGATTCCGTGCACGAAGTTCTTAAGCAGCTTGGTGCCCTGCTCCGTATGCACAACCTCTGGATGAAACTGCACACCCCAAAACGGCCCGCGCTCAGAGCGAACTGCAGCGAAGGGCGATCCCCCGGAAGTGGCGATCACGTGCATATCGTCCGGCAATGCCAAAACACGATCGCCATGACTCATCCAGACGACCTGCTCCTCATCCACAGGCATGCCCGCAAAGAGGGGATCGTCCGCCTTCTCGACCCGAAGCATCGCACGTCCGTATTCACGGTCGTCCGCCGATTGGATCTTGCCACCCAGCTTCTGAACTAAGAGCTGGAGCCCATAACAAATCCCCAGAACAGGAACGCCAAGCTCGAGGACGCCGGGATCCATATCGGGGGCATCGTCATCGAGCACCGAGCTCGGGCCGCCCGACAAGATCACGCCAGTCGGGGCGAATTGCTGAATTCGTTCGAGGGAGATATCTGCGGGGACGAGTTCACAATAGACCTCGGATTCACGCACACGCCGAGCGATGAGCTGCGAATACTGCGCGCCGAAGTCGAGAATAAGAATACGCGACTGAGTTCCCGGTCCCGATGCGGAGGCCCCGATGCCCGAGGAATTGCCAGAAGAGTTTGCGTCGGTGCCAGATGCCATTGCCATGAGCGTCGGTCCTCGGCCTAATGCGGCCTGCCCTAATCCCGCGCCATTTGCGGCCGATCCGTGATGAAAGATCGGCTCGTCCGAAAAGCGTGAAGTCTGGGGGTGAGTCGTTCGGGCGGGGACCCCTGGCGACGGATTCAATTTGGAGGAGCGTCGCGGCAACTCGTGTTGCGCTCCGCAATGTTGAGGTTCTTCGCCGGCGCGTTCCGACAAAACCGGAAAGAACCGTGGGGGGTGCGAAGGAAGTCGAAAGAAAAGTCGAGAGGAAATCTTCGAGTCGGGCCTAAGCTCGAAGGCAGGCCCTACTCAAGCCGGTAATTCGGTGCCTCCTTCGTAACGATCACATCGTGCACGTGGCTCTCATGAAGTCCGGCGGAGGAGATGCGAACGAAGCTCGCGTTGTCGCGGAGAGAATCAAGATTCGGAGCACCGCAGTAGCCCATGCCCGACCGCAAGCCGCCGTAGAGCTGGTGCAGTGATTGCGACAAGCTTCCGCGATACGGAACACGGCCTTCGATGCCTTCAGGGACGAGCTTGTCATTCGCCACTTCGCTTTGGAAGTAGCGATCACGACTGCCCGCGGCCATCGCGCCGAGTGAACCCATGCCACGGTAAACCTTGTAAGAGCGTCCTTGAAAGAGGACAACTTCACCTGGCGTCTCGTCGGTGCCCGCAAAGAGCGAACCGATCATGATCGTCGAGGCGCCCGCGGCGAGTCCCTTCACGACGTCGCCAGAGAACTTAATGCCGCCGTCGCCGATGACCGGCACGCCGGCTCGCGCTGCGACTTCTGACGCATCACGAATCGCGGTGAATTGCGGAACGCCAACGCCTGCCACGATTCGCGTCGTGCATATCGATCCGGGTCCGACACCGACCTTCACGCCCGACACGCCTGCCTTGATCAGCGCTTCCGTACCTTCGGCGGTCGCCACGTTGCCGCCGATCAGCGACAGATCCGGGAAGGTTTGTTTGAGTTCGCGAACCGTCTCAAGGACGCCCGCAGAGTGTCCGTGTGCCGTATCGACGATGACGACATCAACACCCGCATCGACCAGCGCCTGCACGCGTTCCAAGCGGTCATCTCCAACACCTACTGCCGCACCACAACGAAGTCGACCGAGATCGTCCTTGCATGCGTCCGGATAGCGCTCGGTCTTCTCAATATCCTTGATCGTAATCAAGCCGCAGAGCTTGCCTGCTTTGTCGACCACGAGGAGTTTTTCGATGCGGTGCTCATGAAGCAACACGCGGGCGCGTTCCATGTTCGTGCCGGGCTCGACCGTCACAAGATTTTCACTCGTCATGACCGTCGAGATTTCTGCGGAGACGTCCTTCACGAAACGAAGGTCGCGATTGGTCAGGATGCCAACGGCTGCGCCATCTCGAGTCACCGGCACCCCGGAAATCTTGAAGCGGCTCATCACTTCAAGCGCTTCGCGAATCGGCTGTTCCGGACGCATCGTGATCGGGTCGACGATCATCCCCGACTCGGAGCGCTTGACCTTGTCGACCTCCGCCGCCTGCTCGGCGACGGTGAGATTCTTGTGGACGATTCCGATACCGCCGTTGCGCGCCATACAGATGGCCGTCTCGTGCTCGGTCACGGTATCCATCGCGGCAGAGATCAGCGGCGTGTTCAGCTCGATATCCGAGGTCAGGCGTGTGCGGAGATCGACTTCGTTCGGCAGGACCTCCGAAGCTGCGGGAACGAGGAGGACATCGTCAAATGTCAGCCCCTCGCGAATCTCCGAATGCGCCATACCTGCCTCGCTGTTCGTGGATCTTTGGCTTCGCATTGCTCGGCAGTCAATCGACTTCCGGCGAAACGAAGAGCGGACGGACGAACCGCTGGGCGATCCTTCCCTCCTGATTCCTGACTGCCTAACAACTTATCGAACGATCAATTGAACCCTCTGCCGAACCCTCGATCAAACTCTCCGACTCGAAACCCCGAATACACCGATCTCCCAACGCCGTTCGATTCGTTTGAATCGAACGCGCTCGGATCCCGGAACACGAATGCGCGTGGGGCTGCGGTGGATGAGGGGGACCGTTTCATTCGTTCCGATCCGCGAGAGCGAAAGCTCCAAGCAAAATCGGCGAAATCAGTGGTCCGCGGCGTATGCCACTTCACCCCCGCGACTCGATGCCGGAGAGTAATCTCACGGCGGTCGACTTTCAACCAAAGTCCGCCAAAGTCGGCCAAAGTGGACAAAAGTGGGCAAAAGTCAGTCGAGGGATCGCCGGGGAATTGGGGTCCGGGCTAGCCGGATTGCCCGAGATCGTGCTCTGTGACGGGCTCGATGGCCGTGCGCAGCAGTCCAGCCAGCTCGCTCGCGACGGCCTCAGCCAAGCGAAAGGCTGCACGCGGAGCGTCGTCGGCCAAACGCGGCAATCCGGACCTGGACAGAACCTGAACCGTCGCCGGCCCATCCGCCAAAGCGGATACTTCTCGTTTGCCGAAGGCAAAGAGCGAAGCTGCGCCCAGATGAGCCGGGGCTTCGAGGATTCCGACGATGTCGCCCGTCCGCTTGCTCTTCAGCTTGAGGCGACCCGCCGAAAGCAGGATCATGCCCTCGCTCTCGGTGCCCTCACGAAAGGCGCTCTTCCCGTCCGGCAGATTGCGCTCGTCCAACAACTCAATGAGCGCATCCCTGTCCGATTCGCTGAATTCAGCCAGTAGAGCGAATTGTTTCAGATCCTCACCGTTCACGGCACGATCCTCGCGAAGAGACTTCGCAGCAGAGATCCCGGGGCTTTCTCGGACTCCATCGGGAGCAGAAATAGACTCGCATCGTCGATCAGCGACATATTTTCACGCAGTTCGTCCGGCGAGAGACGTTCGCCCTCCCCGAGCATAACCACGTGGAAGGTCCGCTGATTGGGCCGAATCGAGAGCTCCTTCGAAATCCCTGCGAAGCCAGCCGCGGACGCGCCTAGACGTGCATCCAAAAGAAAGATTGTCCCCAGCGCCTGATGTCCCGCGAAGGGCCACAGAGCTGCGAAGCTCTCTGCATTGGGTAGGTGGACGAGATCGATCGAGAAATCTCCGTCGACATCGATCCGGGCCATAGACTCAAGATCGCCGGAACCGATCTCTCCCCGCTCGAAGCGAGGCGACAATTCGACGCCCGGCACCTTCATCAGCAGCGATGCGAATTGTTCCGTGGCCGCTTCATTCGCAGCGACCAAGAGCAGCTTGGAACTCGCCGGGACCTGGTCCCGAGCCGTGCCCTGCGCCGCAAAGCTTCGGAGTCGGCGAACCTGCGCCTCGTGAAAGAGTGCGTGAGCGGTCGCTTCCGGCGGCACGAGCCGTGCGCGACCGAACTCGACGATGCCCCGCTCCGCGAGCGTATGAAGCGTTCGCAGGACCTGATAATCAGGATGCGTACAATTATCCACGACATCAGAAACCCGTTCCGCCGATTCCAGGAGCCTCAAGATTTCCTGGGTTAGGGGATGCACAGTCGTCGGCAGTTCGCCGCGATCGACGGCCAGCTTCACCGGAGATTCGAAAGGCGGGAACTTCGGCG
>Ga0115003_10001812_pt1 | contig 18278 bp, 13 predicted proteins | sample ArcticOcean_MG_C_7_FD_88736 | JGI IMG/M metagenome (GOLD analysis project Ga0115003, IMG submission 88736) | Marine microbial communities from western Arctic Ocean - ArcticOcean_MG_CB11_88 | ecosystem: Environmental > Aquatic > Marine > Oceanic | place: Arctic Ocean: Canada Basin | collected... | reverse complement strand
ATATTCCTTTAAATAAAAATTTAGTTGATAAAATTTGGATCAGAAAAGAAGATAGAATTAAAAATAAATTCTTTTTGTTACCTAAAGTTTCAATTGGTGAAAGCTACAAATCAAAAATTAACAAGATTGTTAATAAACTAAAGAAAAGTGGAGCTGATTTTCAATTTATTACTGCTAGTGAAAATAATGCTTGGTTACTTAATATAAGAGGAAATGATTCAAAATATACACCTATACCTAACTGTTATGTTTTAATTGATAAGAAAAAAAATATAAAATTTTTTTGTGATTTAAAAAAAGTATCGAATCTTTTTAAGAAAAATTTTAAAAAAATTGAATTTGTTCACATTAATTATACTAGTGAAATTCTTTCAAAAATTCATAAAAAGAAAGTTGTGATAGATAAAAATACTTGCTCTGTCTATTATGAAAATATTATTTTAAAAAATAATAAAATACTTGTTCATCAAGATCCTATTTATAATTTAAAAGCAATTAAACAAAAAAAAGAAATAGAAAATATTAAAGAGGCTCATATTTATGATGGAGCAGCTTTAACTAAGTATTTATTTTGGTTAAAAAGTAATTTTCTTAAAAATAAAATTACAGAGATTAGTGCTGAGAAAAAATTATTTAATTTTAGAAAAAAAAATAAAAATTTTAATTTTTTAAGTTTTCCAACTATTTCAGGTACTGGGCCTAATGGAGCTATAATTCATTATAAGGCTACCAAAAATAGTAATCGAAGATTAAAAAAAGGTGATATCTATTTAGTAGACTCTGGTGGGCAATACAATTATGGCACTACAGATGTAACAAGAACAATTTCATTACAAAATTCAAATAAAAGAATTAAAAATATTTTCACAAGAGTTCTTAAAGGACATATAGCAGTTGCAAGTTTCATTCTTAAAAAAAATACGAGTGGCACAATAATTGATGCTAAAGCTAGAAAATATTTAAAACAAATTAATTTAAACTATGCACATGGTACAGGACATGGCGTTGGTTATTTTTTAAATGTGCATGAAGGGCCTCATGCGATTTCAAGGGGTAATACAGTCAACTTTCAGGAAGGAATGATTGTTTCTAATGAACCTGGCTACTATGAAAAAAATAAATTTGGAATAAGAATTGAAAATTTAATCTATGTAAAAAAAAGTAAGCAAAAAAATATTTTTGAAAATTTAACTATGGCTCCTATTGATAAAGAATTAATAGAAATAAAAATTCTTAACAGGGCTGAAAAACATTGGTTAAATAATTATCACAAAAAAGTATTTGATAATCTCAAAAAATTTATGAATAAAACAGAGATTTTAGAACTAAAAAAATCTTGTTCAGCCATCTAAAATTTCATTCCACTCTTTTTCTAAAACAATTTTAATGTTTAATTCTTTTGCCTGATCAATTTTCTTTTTTGTTGGTTTATTATCACCAACAACTAAAAAATTTAGTTTTTTTGAAATAGATCCCAGAACTTTTCCTCCATTATGTTCTGCGATTGCTTTTGCTTCAGATCTGCTTATATTTTGAAAACCACCAGTAAACATTAATTTTTTATTAGAAAACTTTCCACCAGTGTTGTGAACAATATAGTTTTTTATAGTTAATTTATTAATTAATTCTTGAATTATCTTAATATTCGTTTTACTCAAAAAGAAATTGTCTATGGACTCGATCTGTGTTTCTCCGATCCCATCAAGATCAAATAAATTGGCTAATATTTTTTTTCTATTTTTCAATTTAAATAAGTTTCTAAACTCTTTAACAGAACCAAAAAAACCAGCTAAAATTTTCGCATTTTCTTGACCGATGTGCCTTATACCAATTGAAAAAATAAACTTATCTAATGTTATAAATTGAGATTTTGTAATAGCTTTTTTTAAATTATTAATAGAAAGTTCACCCCACCCTTCTAGTTTTTTAATTTTATTATAATCTAGCTCAAAAATGTTAGCTGGTTTTTTAATTAAGTCTAAATCCCAAAATTGTTCTATAACCTTTTTTCCAAGCCCATCTATATTAAAGGCTTCTTTTGAAACTATATGTTTAAGTTTTTCTTTTGCGGTAAATTTACAATCATAGCCTTTTGAACACCTCCTTACCGCATCATACTTTTTTGTACTTTTACTAAACTCTTTTTTCGTTTCAGCTCCACATAAACATCTATTTGGGAAAATAAATTTTTTAGCATGGTTATCTCTTTTAGAGTTATCTACGGATACTACTTGAGGAATAACATCTCCGGCTCTTTGAATTTTAATCGTGTCTCCCACTCTAATATCTTTTCTTTCAATTTCATCCTCGTTATGTAGAGTGGCATTAGATACTACAACTCCTCCAACTGTTACAGGCTCGACTTTAGCTACCGGAGTTATAGCTCCGGTTCTTCCTACTTGAATTACAATATCTTTGATTTTAGTAATTGCCTTTTCTGCAGAAAATTTATAAGCAGTTGCCCATCTTGGAGAATTAGATGTATTACCTAGTCTTTTTTGTAAATTTAAATCATTTACTTTGTATACAAGCCCATCAATATCATAGTCTAAAGATGAACGTAACTGATCTATCTTAAAATGCTGTTTTTCAATTTCATTAATATTTTTAATAACCCTTGATAGTGGGTTTACTACGAAATTCCATTTACTAATTGTTTCTAGAAACTTAAATTGTGATTTAAATATATTAGGTTCTACTGCTCCAAACCCATATGCAAAATATTTAAGCGGAATTTTAGAAGTTTCACGGGGATCTTTTTGTCTAAGAGTTCCTCCAGCTGCATTTCTGGGGTTTGCAAATTTATCTTTAATTTTAATAAAATCTTTTTTACTGATGTATATTTCACAACGTATTTCTAATAAATCTGGTATTTCTTTTGCTTCAATTTTTTTTGGAATGCTAGAAATTGTTTTTAAGTTTTCTAAAATATCTTCACCAACAACGCCGTCGCCTCTTGATAAACCTTTGGTCAATAATCCTTTTTCATAAATTAATGTTGCGGATATTCCATCAATTTTTGGCTCAGCGAATAATTCAATATTAGCATTTTTATTATTTAGGAAATTTTTTATTTTTTTTAGAAAATCTTTCATATCATTTTGATTAAAAGCGTTTGATAACGAAAGCATTGGACGCAGATGTTGTATCTTTTTGAATTTATTTACAGGAATTGACCCAACAATATTTTTTGTTAAACCTAAATCTTTCAAATATTTAAACTTTTTTTCTAATTTAAATATATCTTGTTTTAACTGATCATAAAGTGCGTCAGAAATCTCAGGTTTGTCATAGTTGTGATATAAATTATTGTGACTTTTAAAATTTTTTACTTTATTGGTATAATTTTTTATTATTTCATTTTTTTTCATTCACTTGTTCTATTTAATCATATCAATTATCTTTTTAAATATTTTTTTTTCTTTCTTAGGTTTAGTTGACAAAGCCATCTTATAATCTTTATTCAATACTTTATATGATTGTTCAAACCACTCACCTGAATTATAATTATAACCTAAGATACTAGCATATTTCTTTGCTTCATCTTCAAGGCCTACATGATAATGAATCTCTACAAGTCTGTGCAAAGCTTCTTCCACAAATACTGTCTCGTCATAATCATTAACTATTAATTTTAATCTATTTATAGCGGGAACCCATTTTTGCACTGAAATATAAAATTTAGCGATATGCAATTCCCTAGCAGCAAATTGATTTTGGACCAAGTTTTTTTTCAAGTTTAGATCAATAGCATATTCGCTATTAGGATATTTTTTTAGGAAAAAGTTTATTTTTTCTCTTGCATCAAGTAATGGCTTCAAATCATTTTTTTCATCAGCGATTTGTTCAAAATATATTATTGCCAAAAGATAGTGTGCGTACATTACGTATGTATCTCCAGGATATGTTTTTAAATATCTAATTAAATTTTCTTCTGCTTCTTCATAAAAATTTATTCCATAAAAAGCAAATGATGACATGATAGCTGATTTTGCAGCTAATTCAGGACTAGTAAAGTTAATTTCAGATTCAGAAAATTTTTTGCTTGCTAAAAAATATTGATTTTCTTGAAAAGCTTTTAAACCTTCATTGTAAGTTTTATATGGATCTATTTTTAAGGTAGGTTCGTAAAGAGTTTCGTTTTTTGAGCATGACGATAAGAACACAAATAGCCCTAAAATTAATATGATTCTTAACAACATATTTAAAACTAATATCAGATTGTAAAATAATTAGTATAGGAATTTACTTGTATATTTTAAGCGTTAACAGCAATCTTTGTAAGTTGATCTAAATTTATTTTTTTAGAGTTTATAATTTCTTCCATTTCAATAATTTTAAACGCCGATTTTGATGTAAGTAATTTTCTTAAGAACATATTTGTTAATTCATGACCACCTTGGTAGCATGTGACTTTGCCTAAAACTCTATGTCCAGAAAGTAAAAAATCTCCTGCTAAATCCAAGATTTTGTGATTAACAAATTCCTTTTTATTTCTTAAACCGTTTTCATTTAAAACTTCATTTTGTTTTACTACTACGGCATTTTCTAAAGATCCTCCTTTAGCTAAACCAATCTTTTTAATTTCTTCTATATCTTCAAACAAACAAAACGTCCTAGACTCAACTACGTCTTTAAGGTTGTTGGTTTGAAAATTGACTAGATTTCTTTGTTGGCCAATAATTTTATTTTCATAATTTAGTTGAAAATCAACTTCAAAAGACTTGTTTGGTTCTATAGATATTTTTCTTAAGCCGTCAATTAACTCAACGGAGTCTGTAATTTTAAGATATTTTCGTTTTTCAGTTAAATTTTTAATTTTTGTTTTTTTAAGTATGCTTAAAAAATCTTTAGCCGATCCGTCCATAATTGGAACTTCTTCATTATTTATTTCAATAATGGCATTATCTATTCCAGTTATATATAATGCAGCGAGTAAGTGCTCTACTGTTGAGATTTTTACACCGTGCTCATTTTCAAGTGTCGTGCACAGTTTTGCTGAGGACACATTCTCGTAATCTGCTGAAACAATATTATTAAATTTTAAGTCTACTCTTTTGAAAACTATTCCTTGATTTTCCTCGCCTGGAAGAATTTTTATAGTTGAGTCTTTGCCTGAATGAAGACCTACACCTTGAAGATTTACAGGGGTAACAATAGTTTTTTGATACATTCCAGACATGTCCAATTGTTATACAAAATTAATGCCTTGTTCTTAAAACAACTAATGTTTCAAAAAATAACAAAAATTAAGTAAATAGAGAATCAAAAAACCTTTCAATTAAAGATTTTTCAGTTTGAATTACGGGCACAGCCTCTTTTTTCCAACCAAAATGGACAAGCTTGTGAACATTATCGTAAAAGCTTTCAGTTTCAATATTTTCTTTAAATTTTACTTTATGAGATTGATTTTTAGAAAATAAGAGTCTGTAGCTTTCTTCAAAACACCTAAAATTTTTTTTATCACTCATCGTTAAATATAATATTTTTTCTTTATTTAAAAAACTAACAAGATTAATATTTTTAAATATTAAAATGTCTGCTAATTCTTGAATTCTGGCTACTGCTATTTCAAATATAAATTTTTTTTTTATATTTTTAATATGTTTTTCTTCAAAAAATTTTTTTTCAATCAATATATCCTTTTCAATTTCTTTAACTAATTTATTATCATTTATAATTTTTTTCACAGTATCTATTCTCAAAGAAGTAATTTTTGATATATCTTTAATTACTATGTCTGAACCAAAATTGAAATTTTGTTCAAATTTTAAAGAATTATTTTCAAAATATAATATCTGAGAATTGTTACTATTAATCTTTATTTTAAAAAAAGTATCAATATTAGAATTAGTACTACTTAAAAATGATCCTTCTACGAAACTCTTTAATAAAATTTTTTTTATTTTCAAATTACACTTATCAAAAATTTTTTCTAAATTTTTGAAATCATTATTTTTAATCAGACAAAAAGATAATTCTTGTGAATAAAAATCTCCAAATAATCCTATTGGGATATTTTCAATATTTTTTTTATCTAAGCAATATTTTGAATTAAAAATATGAAGTATAGTTTTTTTATTTTCGATTTCTCCCACATTTGATTTTAATGAATTTAAAATATATGTGATGTCATCTTTTAAAATTTGTGAACCATTTAATTTTTTAAATCCAGTTAAATTAATAAATGAAATATGAAAATTATCTAGAACTAAAATTATATCTTTAAATATTAAATTAACTTTCTCCTCTAATAAATAAATATTTTTTTTAATTGAATTAAAGGCCAAATCAAAATTAGTAATTTCAAAATTTTTTATACCTTCTATTGGGATAATACTTTTATATATAATATTAAAATTATTTTTTTCATTTCTTTCCCCAACTAAAAAAATGTACTCAAAATTATTTATTTCTATAAAAAGAGTTGGAGATAAAATTTGCATAATTTATTTCAAGATAAGTTGATTGCTTATTCTATAATCGTATATGCTATATTTATCAAAATTATTTTCTTTACTTAAATTCATAAAATTTACTAAACTTTTAGTATAATTCTCAGTAGGTAATTTTATAATTTTATTTTTATCAATTTCTAAATCCCATCTTTTCGACTCGTATAAATAATATTTTTTTATTAGATTTAATGGAAAATTTATTTTTTTTAAGTTTTTGTAAAGAATTTTAAAATCATTTTGTTTACCGAAGACTACTGGTAAGTTTTTATAATCTTCTAAATCTAAAAAATTAATTAAATCAAAAGTCTCACTTATGTAAAATTTTTTTTTTTTGTATTGTAGAATAACAATTGGTTTTTTTTCAAAAATTTTAATTTTTATTTTGTTTGGATATATTTTTTTTACCTCAAAACTTTGAATAAAATTATTTGACTTTAATATTAGTTTAATTTTGTTGGTGTTTAGAAATATCAAGTTTGTATCGTACAAAAACATTAGATCTTTCTTAATATCTTCATCTTTTAATATGTGGTTATTTTCTATTTTAATTTCTTTTATATTAAATTTAGAGTTTAATGATAGTTCTTGAGGCTTATACGTACTAAGCAATACTAATAATACTAATGCAATTACCAAACGCTTTTTCATCGATTGATACTTGCATCTAATAAAATTTTCTCAATTAAATTTTCAAAAATTAAACCTTTATAATTAGCAATTTCAGGAACTAGAGAAAGATTTGTCATTCCTGGCTGTGTGTTAATTTCTAGAAGATTAAATTTGTTATTAAAAAATTTAAAATCTGATCTAGTTACTCCCTTGCATCCTAGAACTTGATGAGTTTTTTTTGCAATTTGAAGAACCTCTTTATATTTATTTCTATTTAATCTAGCAGGCATAATATGTTTTGTATTTGCTCCTTTTGTATATTTAGCTTTATAATCATAAAACAATCTTCTTGGCACTAGCTCAATTGCTCCTAAAGAGTTGCCATTAATAACAGCCACCTGTATTTCTTGCCCACCTATATATTCTTCAAATATTAATTGGTCATACTTTTTAAAAAGTTTTTTTATTGCTTTAAATAATGCGATTTTATTATTACATACTACAACACCTAAACTTGATCCTTCATTTATAGGTTTTACAACAATTGGAAACTTAATTTTTGCATTAATAATATTTTTTTTTATTTTTTGAATGCTAAATTCTACTTGGGTAATTGTAAAAAATTTAGGTGTTTTAATCTTATTTTTAATAAATATCTCTTTTGAAATAATTTTATTCATAGCATTGTAAGAACTCACTACTCCCGAATGCGTATATGGTATTTTTAGGTATTCAAAATAACTTTGAGCTATTCCATCCTCACCACCTTTGCCATGTAGAGCATTAAAAATAACATCTACATTTTTTTTATTAATTAAATTCAGATTCTTAAATTTTGGATCAAAAGTTGAAACATTATATTTTTTTTTTTTAAGAGCATCAATACAGGCCCTGCCACTATCTAAACTAACCGCTCTTTCCCCAGAAATTCCACCTAGAACAACTAAAACATTTTTAAATTTTTTTTTAATCACCAATAATTTTAATCTCTAATTCAAGATTAACTCCTGTTTTAATGTAAACAGTGTTCTTAACTTTTTTAATTAAGTTTTCGATATCTGAAGATTTAGCTTTTCCATTATTAACAAAAAAATTACAATGTTTTTTTGAAATTGTTGCATCACCTACTTTAAAACCATCGCAACCTGAATTTTTAATCAACATCCAAGCTTTTTTAACTTTATTTATATTTTTAAAAGTACTTCCGCATGTTTTAATTTGACTGGGTTGAGATAATTTTTTTTTCTCAATAAAATTATATTGTTTTTTTTCTATCTCTCCTTTGTTGCTAATTAAACCTTTAAATTTTGCTGAAATAATAATTAAGTCTTGAGATAAACTTGTTCCTCTATATAAAAATTTTATATCTTCTTTTTTAATTTCTTTTTCGATGCAATCTTTTATATCTATTACCTGGATTGATAATAAAATTTTTGAAATATCATTTTCGTAACAACCGCTATTCATAATTACAGCACCGCCAATAGATCCTGGTATACATGATAAAAACTCAAAATTAGCAAGATTATTATCTTTAGCAAAATTTGCCACCTTACGATCTAAGGTTGCTGCGCCTACTTCTACTATGTCATCGGAGATTAATTTCGTGTAAGAAAAATTTGATCCAAGTTTAACAACAGCTCCTTTAACACCGTTATCTCTGAATAAAGTGTTTGAACCAGCGCCTAAAATTGTAATTTTCAAATTATTTTTTTTAGCCTCAGTAAGAAATTCTATTATTTCATTTTTGTTACTAGGTTTAAAAAAAAATTCAGCTTCACCACCCAAATTAAACCAGCTATAATTAGAAAGTTTTACATTTTGACTAAAATTATTGCTAAATTTTTTTATAAAACTATTATCTAAGTTCATAATGAAGATTTAAGTCCTGCCATCCATTTTGATATTACTCCAGCGCCCATACCAATAATTATTTCATTGCTAATTAAGTTTTTTTTAAAATATTTGCTTAATTCTATTTCATTTTTTACAATAATTACCTGTGTTTTGGAATTTTTAGAAATGAGATTAGCAAACTTAATTAAATTAAATTTAAAATTTTTCTTTTCTCCCGCAGCATACAGAGGGCATATGATTACTGAATTTGATTTAAAAAAACATCTAGAAAATTCATTTTTCAAAGATAATACTCTTGAATATCGATGTGGTTCAAATACACTAATAATCTTTCTGTTTACACTAACATTTCTCATTCCCTCCAAAATTGAACTTATTTCAGTTGGATGATGGGCATAATCATCGTAGAAGTCATTCTTTCCTTTTGAAAAAACCTTGGTCATTCTTCTTTGTACACCGGAAAAATTTTTTAATGATTTCTTTGCTATTTTTTGATCAGCACCTAAATTCATACAAACTATAAAAGCTGCAGCAGCGTTTAGCGCATTGTGCTTTCCTAATAATTTAACATTTATATTTTTAATTTTAATTTTTTTCTTCTCCCTGTCTTTGAAATTTAAATCAAAATTAGTGTTATCAATACAGTATTTTATATTAGAGACTTGAAAATTTGCTTTTTTATTTTCACCATATGTCAAAATATTTTTATTTTTTATTTTATTTAAGATTTTTCTAACATTATTACTGTCTATACAAATTACTGCTTTACCAGTTGGAGGAGTTTTGTTTATAAATTCTACAAAAGAATTTTCTAAATTTTTAAAATTTTTATAATAATCCAGGTGTTCATAATCTATATTAGTTACGATTGAATAATTAATTGGTAATTTCAAAAAACTACCATCAGACTCATCTGCTTCTAAAATTGCCCAATCACCTTTACCAAGCCTCGCATTACTTTTAAGGGAATTAATAACTCCTCCATTTATAATGGTTGGGTCTAATTTTTGATCAGATAAAATTTTTGCTACTAAAGATGTTGTTGTAGTTTTTCCGTGAGATCCTGTAATTATTATATTTTTTTTAAGAGATACGACATCAGCTAAAACTTCTGCTCTTGAGTAAACTGGAATTTTATTTTTTTTTGCATATTTAATTTCATTATTAGTATTTTTAATTGCAGTTGATTTAACTAAAATTGATACTTTTTTAACATTATTAGGTGAGTGGCCTTTAAATATTTTTATTCCTAATTTTGCACAACTAATAGTATTTTTATTTTTATTTTGATCACTGCCTTGAATTCTAAATCCCATATTTTTCATTATTTGGGCAAGACCGCTCATTCCGATACCTCCAATGCCTACAAAGTGAATTAAATCTTTTTGACCTAAATTAATTTTATTCATTAATAATTTTTTCTATATAATTATTTATATTTTGAAAGATATTTTTGTCAGAATATTGGCTTTGTTTTGCTAATATATTTTTTGATAAAGACTTGTCATTATAAATAGATTTAATTAAATCAAATAGCTTATCATCTAGATCTTGTTCTTCTATTAAGTAACCAAAACCTTTGTTCTTATAATGAATAGCATTTTTTAGCTGATGATTATCAGCAGATGTTGGTAGCGGTACAGCTATAAAAGGAATTTTAAAATTAATTAATTCACCTAAAACCGATGCTCCTGAACGAGTGATCACTAAATTTGCCTTAAAATAATATTCAAGAATTTTATTAGTAAAATTAAATATTTCATAATCTATATCTTTTTTTTTGTAAAATATAGATAGTTGTTCCTTCTGTTCAATTTGACATTGTTGATAAACTTTAATTGGTATCTTAGAGTCTTTTAATCTTTCAAATATAGGTGGGAGTTTATCTGCAAAGACTTTGGCTGCTTGGCTGCCCCCGAGTACTAAAATTTGGATAACGTTTGAATGATTATTATAATTATTATCTTTTTTCGAATTAACTATTTCATCTCTTATTATATTTCCTATTTCATGAACTTTATAATTATATTTATTAGGTATACCTTCAAGTTCTTTGTAAGAAACAAATATTTTTTTCGCAAACGGCAATAAGTATCTGTTAGCTTTTCCAATAATCAGATTATTTTCATAAATAACAAACTTAATTTTTAAAATCATAGCTGCAATACATACTGGAAAAGATGAGTAACCACCCATGCCAAATATAATTGAAGGTCTATCCAATAATAAAAAAAAAAAAGACCTTATTATTGAATATAAAATTATAGATAGTGAAAATATAAATTTAAAAATATTTTTTTTAATTATAGGTGATGAAGGTATTTTTATTAAATCTAGATTTTTATATTCTTTTAAATAATTGAAACCTCTAATATCAGTGGTTAATTTAACATTATAATTTTTTTTTATAAAGCACCTTGCTAAACTATAAGCTGGAAAAACATGACCTCCCGTCCCTCCTGTAGCTATTAATATATCTTTTTTTTTAATCATAAAGATGAGCTTTATTCTTAGTATAATTTAATATTATTCCAGCTAAAATTGCGCTTCCTAACAGAGATGAGCCACCATAACTTAAAAAAGGTAAAGTCATTCCAGTTGTGGGTATCAAGTTGGTATTAACTCCTGCATGGATAAACATTTGAAAAATTAATAAAGTAGCTAAACCACAAAGCGATATTTTTATAAATTGATCATCCTGATTAAAACAATTTTTAATTATTCTAAAAGAAATATAAAAAAAAATTAATATTATTATCATGGAAATTATAGAACCGTATTCCTCTGATATAATGGCAATTACATAATCAGTATGGGCCTCGGGAACTCTTTCTTTTAATATTCCCTCTCCCATTCCCTGCCCTGTAAGTCCACCTAGCTTAATGGCATCTAAAGCTGATGATGATTGAAATTTGTCACCCTGGTCAGGATTAAAAAAAGTAGTAAGACGGTTTATTATATACCCGAATTTTTCAGGCAGTAAAAATAATAAAGAACTTATTAAAATTAAAAAAATTGAAAAAAAACCAATTATATATAAGAGGCTCACGCCTGAAATAAACACTGTAAACACCCAGCTGCCTATTAATAAGATTGACTGTCCTAAATCAGGTTGATCAATTAATAAAATTAGCACTGAGCATAAAAGTAAAAAACTAAAAAAATATTTAACTTGAGAGTTTTCCATTTTTTCTAGAGTTAATATTTTAACTGTCATTAATATAAAAAAGGGCTTCAGCAATTCAATTGGTTGGAACCTAAAAAAATAAAAATCAAGCCAACGCTTCGCCCCTTTTACTTCTACACCAATTACAGGAACTAGTGCGAGAAAAATTAAAGAGAGTATAAACAATGGAACAACAAGTTTTTTTAAAAGTAAAGTATCTATAGCTGAAATATAAATCATTATTAACAATGCTAAGATCGTAAAAATAAGATGCTTTGAAAAAAAAAAATAATAATTCTTATTTAGTCTCTCACCTGCAAGTGATGAAGTTGAAGAAAAAGAAAAAAACAAACCAAGAAAAAAAAGAAGGAGAAAACAAAATAATATTTTTTTATCAATGTTTCTCCAATAATTTAGTATCAGATATTTAAATGAATTTTCTGGCATAATATTTACTCAATTTTTTAAATTCTTCTCCTCTTTTTTCAAAATTCGTAAATTGGTCGTAGGATGCAGCAGCTGGGCTCAACAAAATGGTATTATTTTTTTTATTAAATGATTTTATGTCTTTAAATATTTCAATCAAAGTCTTCTTAAAATTTTTTGTAATTGAAAAATTTATTTTATTTTTAATTTGTTTCTTAAAAAAATTAATATTTCTACCAACAAGGTAACACTTAGTGATATTGCTTTTAATTTTAGATAAAATAATTTTATCATTTTTTTTAGGAAGCCCTCCAAGAATCCAAAAAATATTTTTACTTTTTGATAACGCATATTTCGTAGCCTCAAAAGTAGTTGCTTTTGAATCATTTATAAAAACAATATTATTCTTTTTTAAAAAAATTTCATGCCTATGGGGTAAACCAACAAAAGATTTTATTGTTTCAATAAAATTTTTTTCATTTATTTTTATTAATTTAGAAAAAGCATATACAAAGTTGATATTTTCATCACTAATATTTAATTCTAAATAATTTTTCTCAATTTTTTTTTTGATTATTTGTAAGTGTTTTTTGTTTGGAATAATTAATTTACTTGAAAAATTTTTTTTTATAAAAATTTTTTTAAATTTTTTATTAACCAAGGCAAATTGATTTTTTTTTTGAAGCATAAAAATTTTAAATTTTGAATTGGTGTAGTTCTGCATATTGCCGTGCCAACTTAAATGGTCATTAGTAATATTCAATAAAAATGCATAGTCAGGACAAATAATTTTTGAGTGCGATAGTTGAAATGATGATGCTTCTATAACTACATACGAATTTTTTTTTATTTTAAGATTCAGTATAGGGGTTCCAATATTTCCTCCTATTAAAACTTTAAACCTATTTTTTTTTAGCAAATGTCCTATCAATTTACACGTAGTTGACTTCCCATTTGTTCCGGTCACAACAATACTTTTAAAATTTTTGTTAATTAAATAAAATAAATCAATATCTGTAATAATTTTCTTTTTAAATTTTATTAAGTTTTTTTTTTCAATTAAACTTATTCCTGGGCTTAAGACTATAAAATCAACACTATGTAATGTTTCTTTTAAATTTTGAGCTCTTTTATTTTTAAATAATTTTTTTTGTTTATCATCCCAAATTTGATAATTTTTAATATTATTTTTTTTAAAAAATTTCAGCACTGATTGACCAGATAGCCCTAAACCATAAATAAGAAATGACAATTCTTTAAGTTTTGAAACAGCGAGCATTCTTTAACGTAATTTTAAAGTTGCTAATCCGACTAATGCTAAAATAATAGCTATAATCCAAAAACGAATTACAATTGTTGATTCAGCCCAACCTTTTTTTTCAAAGTGGTGGTGTATTGGTGCCATTTTAAATATTCGTTTACCTGTCAATTTAAAAGATACTACTTGGATAATTACTGAAGCTGTTTCTAATACAAATAATCCACCAATAATTGCCAAGACAATTTCATGTTTAACTATTATAGCTATTGCGGCAAGCGATCCGCCTAAAGAAAGAGAGCCTGTGTCGCCCATAAAAATTTTAGCTGGTGGGGCATTATACCAAAGAAAGCCTAGACACGAACCTACGATTGAACCACAAAAAATTGAAAGCTCTCCTACATCAGGAATATACTGAATTTGTAAATACTCAGAAAATATAGTGTTACCTACAACGTATGCAATTAATGTAAATGAAAGCGCCACTAACATTACTGGCACAGTAGCCAAACCATCTAAACCATCAGTTAAGTTTACTGCATTAGATGCTCCAATAATTACAAACATGCCAAATGGGATGAAAAAAAGTCCCATGTGCCAAATTAAGTTTTTAAAAAAAGGAAAGTGTAGATCGTAAAGATAAGTATGATTGGAGAACTTAATTAAAATAAATAATGTTATAGCACTTATAATGAGTTGCCCTAAAAATTTATATTTTGACTTAAGACCTCTTGAATTTTTAAATTTAATTTTTAAGATATCATCTAATAATCCTAAGCCACCTAAACTTAATGAGACAAATACCATTGTCCAAACGTAAATATTACTTAAATCTGCCCAAAGTAGAGTGCTAGTTATAATTCCAATTATAATAATTACACCTCCCATTGTTGGGGTGCCAGATTTTTTTATAATATGGTCTATAGGTCCATCTTGTCTGATAGGACCAGTTATCATATTTTCAGAAAAAATTTTTATCAAAGGTCCTCCTATGATGAATACAACCATGAGAGATGTAATTACGGACAAGCCAGTACGAAAAGTTAAATATTTGAAAACATTTAAAAAAGAATATTGATCAATTAATGAAACCAGTAAATTAAATAACATTTAAACCTTTTATCATTTTTTTGCTCAAAATATTTAAGCCTGTTGCGTTTGAGCCTTTTATCATTAAATAATCATTATTGTTTATTATATCTCTCAAGATAAAGTCTATATCATTTTTATTTTGTAAAATATTTCCTCGTTTGTTTTTATTTAAATTTTTATAAGTGAAAAGAGTTTTTTCTCCTTTAATGAATACTTTATCGATGTCTGAGTTGTTAATAACTTTAGATAAGTTTTTATGATACAATTCAGATTTTTGGCCCAATTCAAGCATATCTCCTAATATTAAATATTTTTTAAATTTTTCTTTATTAATTGAATTAAAATTATTAATTGCGTTTTTTACTGATAATGGGTTAGCGTTATAACTTTCGTCTATTAATCTAAATTTTTTATTATATCTTGAAATAAGATGTGTCTTTCCTCTTCCTTCAGTTGGTTCAATAGTTCTAAAATAACTTCTAATACTATTTAAGCTTAAGTTGAGCTCCTTTATAACGGCAATTGAGGCTAAAACATTATAAATATTTATGTATTTGATCTCTAAATTTATTTTTTGGTCTTTTGCTTTTATAAAAATTTTTATTGAATTTTTACTCTTACTGACTTTTAAAGGATAAATATCTGATTTTTTATCTTTACCAAAAGTAACTATTTTTAAATTTTTTAATTGTGCTTTTTTATGCAAATAACTAAAAAATTTATCGTCTCTGTTAAGTATAATTGTTCCATGTTTTTTTATATTATCTATTATTTCTGCCTTAGCTTTTGCGACTCCATAAATATTTTTAAAATTTTCTATGTGTGCTTCTCCAATATTTGTAATAATCCCAATATGAGGCTGAACTAATTTGGAAAGTCTTTTAATCTCCCCAGTTTTACTCATTCCTATTTCAAAAACACCGTACTTATCCTCGGTGCTTAAATTAGACAAACTAATTGGAACACCAAAATGATTGTTAAAGGACATGGGCGAAGAACAGGTGTTTTCAAAATTTTTTAATAAATGCTTAATTAAGTTTTTTAATGATGTTTTACCAGCACTACCAGTAATTGCTATTATCTTGGCCAAAGAATTTTGCCTCTTAAATTTTGCAAATTGATTTAAAAATAAAATTTCATTTTTTACTTTTAAGATTTTTTTACCGTATTTTCTTAAATCTTTAGAAGAAACTATATACCTTGCTCCTTTTTTTAAAGCATCAGGTATAAATTTATTTCCATCATTATTCTTTCCTTTAATTGTTAAAAATAAATTATTTTTTTTTACTGTTCTTGAGTCAACAGAAAGACCTTCAAAATTTTTTATTTTAATGTCTCCTATAATTTTTTTTAATATTGATTTGTTTTGAAAATAATTTTGTTCTTTATTATTTAGGATCTTTTTTTTTAATTTTATGTTTTTTACAATTTTTTTATCAGAAGTGTAAAATATTTTATTTTTATAAATTTGTTTATTCTCATGTCCTTTACCTGCAATTAATACAACCTCGTTCTGTTGTGAATTTAAAATAGCTTTTTTAATAGCTTCTTCTCTATTCGCAATATTATAACACTTATTAGGATTTATATTTTTTATAATTTCATTTCTTATTTTTTTTGGGTCTTCGTTTCTCGGATTGTCATCAGTAACATAAATTTTTCTAGAATAATTATTTGCCACCTTAGCCATTAATGATCTTTTTTTTTTATCTCTCTCTCCACCGCAACCAAAAACCAAAGATATATCTTTTTTATATGTAGCTTTTAAAGATTGTAAGACTTTTGATAAAGCATCAGGCGTATGAGCGTAGTCAATAAAAACTTTTATATTATTTGGAAATCTTTTTACTAATTCCAGTCTGCCATCAACATCTTTAATCTTTTTAAGTGATTTAAAAAAATTTTTATCTTTTAAATTGCAAAATTTTGTAGCTGCTATAGCCATAGCTAAATTTTTTGTCTTAAATTCACTTGTCTGATTTAAAGAAAAGATTTTAATTTTTTTAATTATTTTTTTTATTTCTAATACTTTTAATCCTCGGGTTTTTGCTATTTTTTTTAAGGTAAGAAACTCTTTAATATCTTTATCCAACACAATGCTAGAGTTCTTCTTTAAAATTTTTTTAAATAATATTAATTTTGCATTTAAATAAGATTTCATAGACTTGTGATAATCCAAATGATCCTGACTAAAATTTGTAAATATTGCTGCTTTAAAATTAATATGATGAAGTCTATCTTGATCTAAGCCATGACTTGAAGCTTCAATAATTACGTTATCTATCTTTTTTTTTTTAATAATTTGCAAATATTTATGAATTGAAATTGTATCTGGTGATGTAAGCCCTGTTTTTAAAATTTTATTTTTGAATTTAATACCTAGTGTTCCTATTGATGCTACAGGAACATTGTTTAAAGATAATAATTGATAAAATAAATCTGCCACAGATGTTTTTCCATTAGTGCCTGTAACTGCAATAATATTTTTTGGTTTTAATTTGTAGAATCGTGAAGAAACTTTACTTACAAAATTTCTAATATTTTTTCTTTTTATTATAAGAATTTCTTTATTTTTATATTTAAATTTTTTTGAACATACAATTACAGATGCACCTTTGTTAATTGCTTCTTTAATAAACTTTTCTCCATTGACATTATTTCCTTTAATAGCAAAAAAAATATATCCCTTCTTAACCTCTTTACTATTTGTAGATAATCCTGTGATTGAAATTTTCTTTTTTTCCTCTGAAATATTATTAATTAAATTTTTCAACAACATATTGATCAGTAAACTCATTGTTATTTATGGCTAAAATTGGTCCAATTTTCTCTATTATTTTGCCCGCAACATATACGGAGTTCCAGCCAGATGTATTGTAAGGTGCCTTAGTTTTTACTCCTCTATAGTCATAAATTAAATCTTTATTAATTTTAGGATTTTCTAACATCACAAGTAGAGTATATTTTGGTTTATTTGTAGGAAATACAGAAATAAAAGTGTTTATCCTATCTTTTTTTTTTCCATATCCTTCTGCTGTACCAGTTTTTCCTCCTACATAATAACCGTTTTTATCAGCAAAATGTGCAGTTCCATTTTTGCTACTAACAACTTTTCTCAAAATACGATTAATTTTTTTACTTGTTTCCGCTGAAATTAAACTTTTATTTTCTATTATTTCTCTATCTTTAACTAAACTTGGCTTAATTAACTTTCCACCATTAACTATGGCCGAATATGTAGCGGCAGCTTGTAAAGGTGTTGTGGTAATACCGTGGCCAAAAGCTATTGTTTCTAATTTACATTTATTCCATTTAATCTTATGTGGTACACCCACTTCCTCTATCTCTAATTCAGGACTTTTCAATAATTTTGTATTTTTAATAAATTCTTTAAATTTTTGTTCACCTATTT
>Ga0115003_10001810_pt1 | contig 18315 bp, 14 predicted proteins | sample ArcticOcean_MG_C_7_FD_88736 | JGI IMG/M metagenome (GOLD analysis project Ga0115003, IMG submission 88736) | Marine microbial communities from western Arctic Ocean - ArcticOcean_MG_CB11_88 | ecosystem: Environmental > Aquatic > Marine > Oceanic | place: Arctic Ocean: Canada Basin | collected... | reverse complement strand
TGTCATAAAAGTTCCAATCAATACCAGTCTTACGGTCAGCAGGGTTATCTTGGTTCACCATTGCCAAGAAATCATTTGCTTCTGAAGGCGTAATTGAAGACGCACCAAAGCCATACTTGATGGCTATTTCCGCAGGGGTGTATGCGCCTTGAATCCGGTCTAAGGTCAAGTCGAGGTTTTCTTCTTCTAATTCTGATTCCATATTGGCTCCAAAATCACCCACTTCGTCGCTACCCCATATTCGCCTTCCACGCCAATACAATTGCGAGACACCATTGATACCAGCCTTGAACCTTGTTCCGTTTGGGTTTGGGCTATCGGTGTAACCATAATCTCCTTTATCAAAATTTCCTAAATCACTAAATAACTTTTTCAAGAATGGTGGTGAACCCGACAAGATGTTCTCATTTTTGGGTGTTATTCTAATGCCTGCAAGAGATCCATCAGGTTTAAAAAAACCGATATCTGTTCCAACAATGATTAAATCATCTTTAGTTTCTGCTCCCTCTTCGTAAAATTGTTCAATTGAAGTGGATATACGTTCGTCTAACATATCATAGCCAAATTCAACATTCTCTGTAAATGCTTGCTCTCCAAAGTAGTCGCCACCGTATCGCATAATGAAATTTGTTTCAGCAGGATATTTAGGTTTTTTTCCAGTTCGAACTGATTCTGAACCATTAAGTAGTATTTCAGTAGCTTTGGGGTGTAAATACCATTCGTGGATTTGGTCGATTTCGCTATTTGGGTCAAAACCATTAGATGTTCCTCTGCCAAGACCATTTGACTGTTCAATATCGCTGCTATATTTGACTGTGATTATTGGCAAAGCCAATGTTGCGTCACCCATCCAGTCTGGCTGCGCCAAATCATCAACGTATTCATTCAATTTAGAGAATCGGCCAGTACCTCCTAAAAGCCCTGCTGCTTGTTTGCGGTATTCTTCGTGATATTTCTCTGATTGATCCATTAGTGTTTTATATTCTTTTTTCGATAGAAGTTTATTCCACCGAGCATTACCATACCCAATCATTGTCAATGGTGCCATACCAGGATATGCGCTATCATTGAAGCCGAAATCATCCATCATTTCACTTGCCATGTCAGAATTATAATCGTTGTTTTCCGACCATATTTCTTCTGCCCTTTCTTCAGATATCTCTCCTTCAGGCCAATTATCCACCCCACCTGATAAAAATGACTCCCCATCAATCATCGGGTTTGTCTCCATATCCCCTCTGCGACCCGCTTCTTCTGGAAATCGTTTTTTCTTGAGTTCTTTTTTAAATTCTTCTTGGCCTCTTTTGAGAGGGTCGGTCCAAAATTTACCATCCCACCATTTGTCTTCATCCTCTAAATCCTCTTCAATATTAGTCATCTCATCTGGGCTCATGCCCAAGTTTTTTGCCATCATTTCTCGAAGTTCTCTTTCTTGTCTTTCATCATCATCTTCATCAATTTCTTTATTGAAAATCGTTGTTGAGGGAATTCTTTTAGAACCGTATTTATCAACATCGGGCGAATTCCAATACCACTTGGGGATTTGGCTGTAAAACCCATTTCCTGTTATTTCAGTCGCTCGGTGCGGAATACTTGGATGAAAAGGTGTGCCAACCCCTTTCTCCAGCTGTGATGATGAAAACCATTGTTGATCCAATGGAAACCTTTGTCCATTTTTGAAGTAGTCGGCTCGATTGATGCTCATTTGCTTTCTGTTAGGTCGGATGAATACGCCATACCTTTGCATTCCCACGTCTTTATCCTTTCTTGTTGGTATTACCCTAGCATACCATCCTCTATTCCTGATTACTTGAGCTGCTTCACGTAGTTTCATCTTATTCCATCCGATTCCATACAATTCAAAGGGTTGGGATTTTCCTTTTAATTTGAATTGTCTTTTTCTCATATCAGAACCCCCAGTTATCGCCATAGGACATTTGCTCATCAACTGCTTCGCCGTATTTCATTTCAAATTCTTTGGAACGGTTGTCTTTTTCTTCGTAAATGAACTGTTGGGCATCTTGCATACGTTGAACGCTTGAAGATTTTTCTTCAACCACGTCTATTGTAATGTGTTTCTTATCTATTGCGTATGGGATTGATGCCATCGATACTCCTTCATCAATCCTCGCTCTGCCACCGCTGCTGTAATATCCAATATCATCAATCTGTTCTCGAAGTCGTTGGGCAAAGGTGTTTGCAGATTCAAGGCTAGAGAATGCAAATGTTGGGGCTTCTCCATAACCATCTATGGGCGTATCTTCATCGACTCTGGGAAAAATCATAGTAACTCTATATCTTGTTCTTGTCGGATCAACACTAGATGGAACATTACCTTTGCTTGGAATTACTTTTCCTGGACCCCAACCGAGCAATCCACCTTTATCAACGTTAGATGCTACATGTATGTCACCAAATGACTTGTGCATGTAGATGCCCTTGAATGGGTTATTCACATGCACGATATCTTTAACTAATTCTTTGTCGCCCAATAGAGCCATTTCCATATTTAGCGCAGTATTGTCATTAGGGTTTGTATCTTTTTGCCATTCAATCAATTCTTCTTCGGTCCAATTCAGTCTTTGAATTGCTAATGTTTCAACACCATTACGCCCTGCATCTGTCATATTATCCATAAATGATATTTCAGAATCACTTGGCCGCATTCTGCTAGCCGTAACCGGATCATCACCAGCCCCAGAATTGATAGAGAAACCGCCCATTGCACCAGCGGTCATATCGCTTTGATTCATTTTATCAAGCCATTTTTCTCTTGCCTGCGATAATGTACGACTATATTTTTTATTTGTCATGTAAATTCCAGAACCTCCGACCCAATTTACAACTCGGGCATTATATCCTCGCTTTCTCAATGACTCTGCCTTGCGATTGGCGGCTATCATAGTCATGTTTGAAGTTCTTTCTCTGCCCATCTCATCAAAGTGAGGCAGACGTGCGATTAACCTGTAAGGACGGTTGCCAAAACGACGGTAATTACTCATTGCCTTCGTCTCCATCTTTCTTTGCTTGGCGTGGATTAAATGCCCTTCGCCCTTTAATATCTCCACGTTTTTCATTTTCAATCATTCTTTTAACACCAATGCCAGCATAATCGATGCCGACATGACTATTTTTGATTGGTCTATGCATAAATTTGCCTTTCTTGATAACAACCCATTCGCTGCCAGTCCAACGTGTAATCGGTTCATCTATTACTAAGGCATTGTCTGGCAATTGCCTTAAATCCCAAAAATCATAGGTTTCACCAATCTTATAATTGGTTGCTATGGGTTGACTACCGGCGGTAAAATTTGGCATTGTAGGTTGGGATTCGGTGATGTGTAAGTGTGTAGGAGACGCTGTATCAAATGGGCGGTTCAACGATGATAACCCCGTTGAGAGCGAGGTCTTTGATACACTACGTTCGTGCCTTAATGCGTGTTCATACATTTTGTTTGCTGAAGTTATTCCGAATTCCTCCGCCATAGAACGATGCAAGTCTCTTAGAATCATAGCGTATTCTTTTTGCTTTTCAATACAAAAATTTGAATTACAAACTATTGTATCGTGGTGGTCGATTAACGTATCACACCAAAGGCAGACCGAATTTAATTCACCATCAACCCAACCCTCTCTAGGATTATATTTTACAGACGAAGGCAGTTCAGAAGGTGAGCCTTCGCCAAAATTAACTTTACGTGTGGGAATGGTTTTCTTTTTTGAGTTCGGATAACTTGAGAACGAATACCTTCTCTTAGGTGCGATAAATACTGAAGAAGTATTGGCGTTTTTTATTACCCTTGCATTATGGCCTCTCATACGCATCAAATTGGCAATTTGAATTGAACGTTGATTTGAAGCTGTATTGACAAGCCGATCATAACTTCTTTTTCCGAATCGTCTTTTTGGCTTCATCTCATTTTCACCTAAAATTCAGTCTTTACCTTTTGCAGATTTACTTATTGCCCACCTTGAAGGCTTCCAAGATTTTTCTTCAACATTTTGAATTCGCCCCTGCCGTCTAAGTTCGCCTATTCTATTTGCTACACCTTGACTCGTCAAACCTCTTTGCCGTCCAGGATAAAACTTATCATTTACGGCACTCATTATTTCACCTGCCGGAATTTCCGATTGACCTTTTTTATTGAAGTCTTCAATAATTTCTAAGATGTTCTCTTGTTCTCTAATTCTTTTGCTAGTTCTGCGCTCTGGGGTTGAAGCATTATATGATTTACTTTTATCCCTTGCTGCGTCTTCTTCTATTCGCTGTTTGCTAAATTCCTTTTGAATATTGAATAATTTGTTTAAGTAATTTATGGCTTCATCTCCGCCAAGATTCTTCAAGTTGTTATGCATATTCAAATCTGGGTTGTAGCCATCAAGTGTTTCCAGCCATTCATCAACGGCAATTACATCTGGGCCTAAAATTTTCCATTCATCGACATATCCAACAAACGGGATTCCAAATGATTTGGTTTCATCTCCTTCAGAATTTGTAGCCAATTGTTGCATTCTAAGCATATCAAAACGTTTGATTCCATCACGCCATCCTTCAGGGAATTTTTTAGGGTAACTTTCATATTGCGCCCATCCATCATCTACAGCTGAATGATAGAATGAATCTTTATCGTGTGCAAGCATTCCATCCACTATGCGATCAACCTCTGATGATTTCATCCCATCTGCCCAATCGTTATCTATTGCTTCTTGTAATCGGTAAATAGCATAATCTTCTTGTTTTGTTATGACATTCCAATCTCTTGTGTTATGAGAACTAGCCCGACCAATATTACGTATATGCGTAATCCAATCTCTTAATCGGTCTGATTCTGCAGCATTTCCATCTAAGGGGTTTTCATCGTTATAATCGTTGTCAATAAATCCCGCCAAAAACTCTGTCCTGTTTGGCACTGTAAATACACCTCTTTCTAAAACGTCCCATGTAATATTTTCATTCATTATGTATCTCGGATAATTGTAATCCTCTTCAAATGGATTGTTGGCGGTTATGATTGGTTGACTAACGATTGTTGCGCCAGGCGGTAACTGTCGAATATCCCAAAATTCATATGTTTCTCCTGGTTGATAACTTGTAGTAATTGGCGGTGATCCAGCAGTAAAATTGGGCTTTTGAGGCAAAGAGTCTGCCAAATCAAGTATTTTGTATGTTCCATCTGGTTGCTGTTCGACCACGTTACCCTCGCTATATCCTGCACCTTCGTTTGGGAGCCCTGCGTAGTCTTCATCAAGTGGTGAGGGGTATTGTGCGTGTTTGTCAGATTCCCACCATCTATGTGCATCACGAAGGTTGGCTATTGATTTCGGCAAGTAAGAGAATCCTCCAATTTTGGGCTTTTTATCAATTTTGTGCATGGGATGGTTACTAACAATTTTACCTGGCGACCAATCATTTGCGCTTGGCATTTTTTTCAAATATACCCGCTTAGGTGAAATAAATACTGAAGCGGAACGTGCGTTTTGAATCACTCTTGCATTATGCCCTTTACTTCGAAGTAAATTGGCAACCCTTACAGAATGATTTTTTGAAGCGGTATTCAAAAGACGAGCATAACGCTTATTTCCGAATTTGCGGGTGGGTTTCATTCAATCCCACCTACGGGTTTCCATTTCATATTCGTGAGGAACTTTGCGCTGTCACCTGAAATGTTCCTGTCCGGTGGTGATGCTGTTGGCTTTACGGTTTCATCCAGCATTTTTTTAATTGACTTCGCATACTTCGAATCTGCTGGCGACCAATATGCCGGACGTTCATCAACGTATATTACAAAAATTTCCTTCGCTTTGATATTTAATCCATCTTTGTCAAGGTCTGCTGGGCCTGTGAATACTTTTCCTATGTCTCTTAGAGCTGGTGACGTTTTCCATTCTGTTTCGTTATTACGCCCTGCGGCTGTGATCCAATCTCTAAAAGAATCCACCCCCTGCATCTTTGTCATTGAGTTTATTACGTCTGAACCTTCAGGTTTTGTCACGTCAAGGCTTTTCCAGTCAGTTACCTTTGAGTTATCTTTAATTTCAAACAAAGGAAAGAATCGACCCATGCCGTTGTTTTCAAAGTATTTGTCTTCTTTCCACATCATTTGGCTCATGCCTTTGATTTGAGAGTTCTTTTTTACGTCTATTTTGGGTGGAGCCTTGATGGGTTCAATACCAAATTTACTACCGATATTTAGAGTCGGTTCTTTGAAGACTTTAATAGGGGTGATTTTAGGAATTTCTGTTTTTACTAATTCTTTTTGGGGTTTAATAATAAGATTGGGTAATGGTTGGCCGAATGTTGGGATGCCAACATATACTGCCGTCCAGCCAGAACCATTTACAATTCTAGCATTCATCCCTGTTTTTCTAAGCATTGAGGCTTTGTATTGCGCTTCTTGCTGCCTTTGCTCGTAAGTCATAGTTCCAGGTATTGCGCCCTGCACGTATGCATTAGCCAATACAAAATCGGTCTTGTCAAATCGTCTTTTTCCACCTGGACCTCTGCTCATAAAAATCACTTTTTCCTTATCATAACCCACTCTCTAGGTGATTCATTTACCCATTTAGGCGGGGCCAGCATCTTTCTAACTTCATATTTTCCGCTAGAAATCTTTTTGTTGAATTTTCTAAATTCTTGAACGCTTAGGTGATTGATGGGTTTTGATGATCCCATCTTATACCCCGCACTTCGCAATTTTGTTTGTCTCTTTTCAAATCGCCTGTTTGCTGCGCCTGTCCTTCGGGTGTTAATTCTTTTTTTACCCGTTCTTGCTGGTTGCCCAGTATGAACCCTATTTATGGTTTGAACCTTTTTGGGCTTGCGCTTGAATAAGAACACATCAAATCCCTCAATCCTCTTCAAGAAGTCCTGTAGGATCGTCAACGATTTGAAGTTCAACTGCTGCTCCAAATATTCCAAGTGCTAATCCAATAACTGCAATCGTAATTGCAGCACCAGAAATTGCAGGAATCAAGTAATCTTCAAGCCCGCCTAGATTCAAACCGTCATCGAGGTTTGCGTTAAGCGAATGAATCAAGCCCCAAACGCCGATTGTTGCAGATACAGCAGCAACCTTTCCTGGTTGGTTATCATATGGCAAGAATGCGGTGATTATACCTCCAGCGATAAACAGATGGGCTATTGTTCCCCATAAGTTTGCTGTTGTTTCTTCGAGCGGTACACTTTCAATAAAGAAAGCTGATGCGAAACCAAGTCCAATCAATGTAACTCCAACTGCGCTTTCTTTCCGATCAATAAACCATAGAAGTGAGGCTAACGCAATAAACATGGCTAAGACTACAAGTGCAATCGCAGAACCAATTAGTGCGTCCCAGAAATCACCTGCAGATTCGCCAATGTCACTACCTCCACCTGTAACGGGTGGTTCATCACAGTTCCATGTAGTAGTGTATTGAAGTCCGTTCACATCTTCCAGAGTTGGGGATATGCCGTTGTCGCATGGCTCAAGGGCTAATACAACCATACTCGTCCTTGCCTGCGCCGATGTGGTTGTCGTCACGCCAGTAGAAGATGTGATGGTAGCTTCTTGAGTCGCTACGCATGTTATTTTGTAATATCCTTCAGCCATTGGCATCTCGATTGCAGTATTTGTTGTGTATGGTCCTGCTCTGTTAGGCCACACCCCTGCACTGGTTGATGCGGCGACATCGTTGCGGTGTTTTTCGGTAAGCCCCTCATACCATCCGTAATCATCACCATTGGTTGTTCCATCAAAAGAAGTTTTACCGTAAGGTGCCCAGAATCCATCATTAACGTCGCCATAAGGTGAAGTGGTCCATTCGGAATATATCATGTCTGTACGAAGGTGGTTCTCGTCTGGCACCCATGTATCGACATACATTCGCATTTGCGTAGCTTGTATGCCTGTAAGTGCAACACATGAGAATCTTTCGGTCAAATATCCGTCATCTTGAATCATCATGGCATTTGCCGCCAGAATGCCAGCGTTACCGCCTGTTCCATAAATTGAATCCCAATTGGTATCACTTGCATTCCATAGACTCGTTTTGTAAGAATTACCTGAAGCGATTCCGGTATTGTTTTCAGCAACCACTTTTCCAGATATGTGCAGATTATACGTGCCATTGATATTTGTTGCTTGGGATAAATCCAATGCGCCAGTGAATTGTGAATCATAAACCCACGTAATTTGGTCTAGGTCGCAATCATCAATCCGATCCTCGTCAATCAGCCCATCATTGTCGTTGTCAAATCCATCATGCCAGTCTTCATCGTATTGGCCGTCATTGTCGTTGTCTTCCCAAGCAAAGTTGATGAGTCCGTTGTCTGGCTCTGCTGCGGTACAGGCTCCTATTGGAAGCGGGTCTGGGTCAGTGACCGGTTCTGATGACGGGCATCCGGTTGGGCCTACACCTTGTCTATTGCCTGTGGTAAGGTCAACTACAAGTTCCCATGCGTCGGCAACGGCAGCTGTATAACTGTTAATATCTGCTGCTGCCCCTCTAATTTCAACACCATATAGATCTTGATTTCCCCAATAAACACTAGGGCCATTTGGCCCACCATATCGGTTTTCAGTGTTTAGGCTTGTAGGCAAACCATATCCGATTGTTCGAGTTCCACTTACGTATGAACTATGCCACGAATTCTGCAACCTGTCGCATATGTCATTTGAATCTTTAACGCCATCATTATCAACGTCATTCTGATATGCATTGTAAATTGTAACTGTATTGTTATCTTCGTCGAAATCGGGGTCTCTATCATTATTTTGGGATTGTGAACAGCCAACGTCATCAACTACAGCACCTTCAAGCGTGTCAGGGCAATCATCTACATCATTGTCTACGCCATCGTTGTCATCATCAAAGGTTTCTGTTACGGGTAATGTCATTCCCATCAATCTAAAACTCTCCCAATCGGAGAACGGAGTATCAAGGTTTAATCCACACCAAAATGCTTCATCAGGATTGTTGCCCCCCGATTGTGAAAGCCCTCCTGAAGTTGGAGGCTTTGCATTTCTGCAAGGTGTTTCACCACTAAATGATGAAAAGGCTTTGTTGTTTCTTGCATTAAGTACAAGCCCTCCTTCATCTAAACAAAAATCATCTACATCGTCTGAAATTTCATCAATTTCTTCTGTTCCTCCAGCCCAATCGCCCCAGCATACTTCAGTTTGCGGTTTGTGTGCCGTAAGTGTGCCGGTTGTAGGGTTAATCCCGCTTGAACGTCCCCTAATATCAATCAAAAATACAATTCCAATAGTGTCATCAGTTTCCGAGTCAACCCATCCTTTGTTTAGTAAGTTATATCCGTTTTCAAAGGTGGAGTCCGTCAATGGGCTTGCGCCATATCCAGACTTAAGGGGAATGTTAAGAATCGATTCGCCCGAACTTGTGTCATGTTTTATATGGAATTCGCTTTCAATAGACGCTCCTGTTGAATCATCTCGGTCCTGTGCCGACCATGAAATAGGATCATAACAGAAATCTGTAGTCTCGCTACCTAATTCAACTGTGTTGACGTGGTAGGTTGCCAGCCCGCTATTTTGTGATGCAGAGTCTTTAACATTGTAATTTCCAGGATTGTAAAAGTTGATATCCCAATAATCCGCCACTTGGTTAAATGATGATGAAGCGAATTCAATGTCAGCGTCTTTTCCTGGCTTGTCATTGACACCCGAGCCGCCCTGTTCAAAGTGCTTGTCAAAGAGGTGGTCGTTGAATGGTGTAAATCCATATCCTCCAAAAGCATCGTTTTCTTGGGCGTGGAACATGTTGATTTTCATTTCTGCGTCAGTCAAGTCAGCGTCACCGCTATATCCGAGTTGGTTTGGGTGTTCCCAATATTTACTGTTGCTTTCAACATATGAGGTGCCGGCGTGTGGTCTTTCATAATTAGGTCCGTCAGAAAATGGAAATTGATCAACTTTGGTAACTCCTTTTGAATATCCATATTCATCCCAACCAGCGTCACCATCTCCTTCGATAATCCACTTGTTTGAATTAGGGACGTTTGTTACGCCTCCTTGAGAAGCAGGGTATTCAAGGGAACCGTAGTTATATCCCCACTTAGCTTCATTTTGCCAAACGTGCCATACGTTTTCAGGTAGTGCATAAACATCAACATATCCGTTGAAACATGTCTCCATCCATCCCCCATCTACCCCAGTCGTAGCCGTCATAGATGGGAACCATGTTCCATCAGTATATGCTACAGATTGAAGGCCGAGTTCGAGGTTGAGCCCACCCTGCCATCCGTAGGTGTTTGCAGATTGCTGCCAAGTAGCCCGATCAACCTCCATTTCAATAACGGCTCCATCGAAGTCGTGAGTTGAATCAAAGAGAGGCATTGATGCTAATTTGGTGTTCATGGCTTGAGCGTTCCAATTATCAAATCCAAGAATCATTGAATCTGTTAAACCGGAAAATCGGCAACCTGCGTTTCCTTCTTTCCAAGATATTGAAGTATCTCCGCACCATCCGTCACCAAGCCAATACTCGCCGTAATCTTCCTTTTGCCCACTTGCTGAGCATGAATAACGATAGACCTCGCAACCGTCTCGGTCAACACCAAATTTCCAATCGTTGCCTTCGCCTGCGCTAGCATCGGCAAATTGCACTGAATCAAATGAGACAGAGGGATCGTAAGTTACTACCGTTAAAGTGCCAGATGTGTTCATCAGTGCAAGTGAATCATAATCAATAGAAACAGAGAACACTAGAATATCTCCAGCCTTACGGAACATGTTCACCGTTGTTGGCAATTCGCCGCAAACGAACGTATCGTCAACTGTATGCTGTGAATCCGGCGTGCTGTCGCAGCCGTATGCCGTAGGGGTCATTCCAGAAATCGGCGTGGCGAAGTGCGCTGCTGTAGCATCTTGGCCTGTTCCCGTTCCTCCGGTTTGTTGGAGTTCATATTGCATCTTGTTGCCATTTGCCTGCAGATTGTCGCCAATCCACAATTTTTCCCAATCGCTGTGCTGGCTTGTTTTTACGCTCATCTCATATGCGTCACCTTCAAAGGCATTTCTGTATTCATAAACCAGAGTTTTATCAACTGCGTTAGTTGTAATTGCCCAATTCATGCGCTCTAATCCATATCCACCGTTGAGAAGATATAATGAACTTTCATAGGTTGAGGATGCACAATTGTTGTCTGCACATAATGTAGTAATCAATTCCCACCCATCCATATCACACTTTGTTTGGTCTGTGCATGTAGTAGCTGCGCCTGTTGCGAATGATTGTAATTCAGTAGGTGATACTGTTGGCACAACGGCCATATCATAAATCCCATCAAAGTAAATGTCAATTTCTGAACCTAAATCGTCATATGAACCGGCTTGATAATCATATTGATAATAGTTCATACGTAGTGCTGCTTCAGTTGTTGAACCTCCAATCAATATTGCTTGGATTGCTGAATTGGCTGGGCTGGCGTAATGATCGCCCGATGCAGCCCAATTGTTGTCAACCGCAATCATTCCTTCAGCTGTTTGAATACTATTGCGTCCCCAATTATACATTTCGTAAGTTTCGCCCTGTGCGTTTGGCGTGGACGTTTTCATCATAGTTCCTTGACGCACATCTGAACCGAATGAAGAATACTTACCTGTATCTCCACTTCTAATAGTGTCATTCAAACCGCTATATGTGTTATCTGTCGATGATTGTTTGGATTCAACTTGCGATTGTATATTGTAGCTTGCTGATGCCGTTGATAACATAAACAAAAATATAATCAAAAGTGCGGTTTTTGGGCTAGACCGAGTATGGCTTTGGCTCATACCCTTCTAAGGACGACCATTAGGTTATCAAGACGGTGGTTGATACAAAGCAATAAGCACCGTTTAACGAATTAAAATAATTGCCCACCAATAGGCAAAAAATTGTAATAACACAATACAAAACCAAGTATTCCAAACATTATGTCAGTGAGCATATTACCTATAGAATCGCCCTTATAATTTTCTTGGCTGGAAAATACTTTCCCCCAACGCCCCATTTTTGCTCCAAACCAATTAAAGAAAATAACGCCTCCAAAATAATTCTCAACTAATTCAAAGGCAATAAGGATCATAAATGCCACGTTAGCATCAAATCCTAATTTCCAAAGCATAATACCTGAAACAAAGTGAACTATGCTCCACAAGTCAAAAAGAACTTGGTCCACATCACCTGGTCCACGTCTGCCTAAGACCGGATTCCAATTCATCTAAAATTCACCAAAGTTTCTTAGGTCTAATGAAAAGTCGTTGGCCTTTTGGAGTAGTAACATTCCTAACATAGAATCCGGCCTTACGTAGCCTTATTGCTTCTGCGTGTAATACTCCACCATTCGAGCTAAACCGCCGAACACCGACTCGATGTTCGAGGAATTCCTTTCCATCAATCTTTCTGCTAGTGCTGTATTTATCCATTTTCTCAACACCTCATAGGCCGTATTGAGAAGGTGGACCAGTTGCTCCAGACCAATCGTAATTGAAACGAGCAAATGGTTGTCCGGAAAAATCTTTTCTTTCTGCACCGATATATACGGTAAAGCCTGATTTGTTTGGAATTACTCGGGCATGGTGCCCTGTATTGCGGATCAGTTCTGCACGTTGGTTTGCGGCAGCTTTGTTAGACCATATCACCTTTCGACCAGAACCCATCCCTTCTGCATTGTAAGTCTCACCATCAATCTTTTTATTTTCTCGAATGATAGGTGAAATAAACGGCATACCCCTCATTGGTTGAGACATTTGCCATTTATTCCGGAGTTCAGTTCGTTTCACGTTTTTCCTTAGTCCTGGACGTGGTGTGGTTTTGAAATTTATGGGTTCGTTCACAGTCCGGACCATTCCCGTTTTAGCGAAATGTTTGGCATTGGCAATTGACTGTTCTCTAGGCGTCATTATATTCACTCCGCAAGTTCCTTTGCGTCCGATACAACACCTAAGAGAGCTGCACCGCATAGAGAGAGTAGTCCTGCCGTCCAGATAGAAGCCAAGAACTCATTCATAGGGAATAGAGGCATGTTATTCATCAAGAATTCGCCTGTAAAATCAGGGTTGTAAAATTCTGTGACGGTGATCGTTAATCCAGAAGCGAATAACATTCCAAGACCTAATAGTGCAACCAAGTTCTTTGCTACGCTTGGAATTGGAGCTTCTTTATCGAACATGCTTGCAGTAATTACTGCAACTGTCAAAGATATTCCTGTAATGAATCCAATGGTATTAGCCCACTCCGCAGAATCTTCACCGAACATGTCAACGAGATTTCCGTCTGCCAGGTTGTTCGAGAACCACATTCCAGCAACGCCGATTCCTAAGAATACTAAGAACGATGCAAATACTCGGGCATCCCATAGTCCAAGACCCCAACTACCTGAAGCCTCTCTGCGGCCCAAGACATATATGCCTAGAATAAATGAGATTACTGATACTGCTAGAGTAATGTAATCTGCGTTTTCAAATACTGTTCCATCCATGTAAATCACATTCCATCCCGACGATACAATCCTGCTGCAGCGGAACCAAGTAAAATGATTCCGATGAATGATCCAAGTCCTGCAACCGCATCATAGACTGGGAAAGACCACATAGCGTCCTGAAGTAATTCAGATTCAACGTTAAGCAATCCTGTCAATGCTGCTGGAACTCCAACAGCGATTAGGAATACTCCGCCTAGTGCAAAGCGGAAGTTGCGCTCGCCTTGTGAAGTTGTGCCGTTGCCCCAAAGGTAGGCTGCAAGAGCCATGACAAGATACCCTAGAGTTCCAACTGCCAACGCTGTGTCTGAAGTTAGATCGCCTGTGCCGTCAGTTCCAAAGAATGCTGCGACCCATGCGTGCAAGATTGCGACTCCAAGAAGGCCCATAGCAACTCGGTCATCAAACCAACTGCTAATTCCCGACCCTGTGCTCCACATATATACTGCCAAACCGATTAGAGTAAGAGCAATTCCAATAATGATGTAATCATAGCTGTCGAGTTGGTCCATCCAAGAATCATCATCATCTTCTGAAACATCTCCGCCAGCAGAGCCAACGTAGTTTCCGTCATGTAATGCGGTAAAGTAATATGTTTGGGTGACGGTTGTAGCGGTCACATCTGATTGTTCAATATCATCAGAGTTGTATGTGAAGGTGCAAACAGCCTTGTATGCGTCTCCGTTGATGAATGACCCTGTGAAAGAGACAACGTTGCTGCCGTCTGTGTTCACTTCGTTGTTGTCAACCGCCCATGTCATGCCTGTGTGCGTGGTAGAAGCATTTGGGGCAACTGTCATGTTACCCGCTGGCTTTGCGCTTGCCCAACGTGAAGAGTTGGTGTCGAGCGTTCCGTAAGCCTTCCAAGTTTCTTCAATACCGTATGCTGAAGGGAAACCGGAGGTTAGTGCTGGATCGTTTTGTCCTGCGCCGTAGTATGCGCTAGTGTCAAGACTGGTGAAAATCTCAATTCCCGCTGAAGTCATAGAACCGCCGAATGCTGCTGCGCCACACTCGATAGTTGACATTGGAGGGCTGTTGAAGATTGTTGCATTGTTAATGTTTGCATATCCTAATTGAGCCTTAGACAATACACTTTCGCCATTGCTAAGTGCAAATCCAACTCCGAAGTCTTTTCGAACAAGAGGCTCGCTCGTTTGAGTTCCGAGATATTTTCGGCCCCAGTCTCCGCCGACTTCAGATTGGTCGCTAACATTTCGTCCTGCAATCACGTTATCGCTTGGTGTTACGCCACTGTAATACATTACATACGGGCTACCAAATGCAGGGTTGGTTTGATTGACTGTTGATGTTGTGCGCTTAGAGCCATCAGATGTTGTTGCTAGAGGGTTTCGAGCAACTGTGTTTTCTAAAGTAATCTGTGGTGATCCATCCATTGCAGTAGCAACGTCTTGAACGCCGCCTGTTGCGAATGCGAATTCTTCAGTAGAGCCAGAAGCAGCGGGTGTGTTGGTTGTGCTAGCTTCAACTGTAAGGATTACATAGAATTCATACATTTGAGTATCAAGGTCGTAGAATCCGTTAAGGTATTCTGCGTAAGGGCTGCTTGAGGTCATTTGACTGATTCGCCCAATGTCAATTGAAGTTGATTGTTGGCCTGCTGGCATTGTTGAACCAAAACAATAGTCTGCTGTTGCAGTACCGAATGAAGTGGTTCCTGAAGCAAATTGAGAAGTTGGCTCGGTCATGGTGTAATAATCACCAGACGTTGCATATTTCAAGAATGAGTTCTTTGTCTGGAATGTTCCGATATCCTTTGGTGCGACAACGTATGAATCGATGTTTCCGTTGAAGCATTGTTTAGCGAAGTTATGGTTCAAAACCATTTGGACCTTATCATATCCGCCCCAAGATGCTTGAGAATACATTGATTCTAGCGGAACCTTGTAATGAAGTATTACTCCATCAACGCCCGCTGTTGCTAGACCGTCAAGTGAAAGAGTTTCTCCACACTTGGCTAAGAACCACCAGGAGTCACACCATGATGCGCCACCGTTCTCGATTTGTCCGACTCGAAGAGAAGGTTCATCAGAAAGGAAACGAATAGATGGATCGTAAAAGACACCATGAGTTGCGGTGATGTTCGAGATTCCAGTAGGAACTGAATTAACCAATACGGCTGTTCCGAATGTTAGTTTGATTGTGTTAGCAGAAAATGATACCACTGAAGAAGTGACGTTGTAATTCTCGTCAATCAGTGTTGCGCCAGTTCCTCCGCCATACGCTAATCCACTTGTCTTGTATGCTGCAGGGATTCCAATTTGGATATCTGCTTCAGTACAAAGTGCTGTGGAACATCGTAGGATTACATCGTCCATTAGACTAACTGATTTGGTGTTTCCAACGGTTTGTTTAACGCCGTTGATGAAGAGTTCCATGTTGTAAGTAGTGGTGTAATCGATACCAAAGTATTTTGTTGCTGAATCCAAATCGGATTCGATTGCGTAACTGAAGACGTTGCTACCTTCGTTTGGCAGCATAAGGAGGTTGGTTGTGATAGCTGCGTCAATTCCTTTGTCTTCAGCGTTGAGGCTGCACTTCTGCATTGTGCCTGTTGTTGGTCCTGTGCAACCGGACATTGTTGGGCCGTTAATTCTGGTTCCAACACCATGAGCAGTAGTTCGGCTAATATCGCCATACCAATTCTGCAAAGTCATAGTAACCGATTGTCCTGATGCGCCATCTGATGCATCAGTCACAAGAAGGTCCACGCCACCAACATATGATGAAGCAACTTTTGAAGTCGCTAAGACTCCCAAATTGCTCATACGTAGTGGTGCTTCGTGAAATGTAATTGATGAACCAACAACAACTGCTGCTGGGTTTGCTGCTGCCAATATAATAACAGTTGTAGTGGATGCTGTGCTTGAAATTGTTCCAATCAATACGCCGTCATCGAATACTTGAACGCCTGCTACAAGTAGCGATTCTGCGCCACCAGGAATTGCTGTGGCACACGTTACAGTAGTTGCTGCTGCTGCGACAGCTACAGCGATACAAGGTGCGCCGGCGATTTCTGCGCCACCGGAGGAAAGAAATTCCATACCTGAAAGTGTTGCTGGTATTTCAGCAGGTCCGGAACCAACGGGTCGCCATTCTGTTGAAGTGGACGAGTAAGTGTTAGAGCCTGTAGCAGAGGTTCCTGCAACAGTCATAATTTTTCCGTTTTGGATTGTAATTTTATCTTTAGAAGTTACCGTTGCAGCATCCATAGTGCGTGTTATATCTGCACCATCTTGTTCTGATTGAGTAGGGTTCCGATCAATTCCATGTCCTGTTGTGGATGTGATTGTTGTCGCATTACCATCTGGTATTTCTGCCGCTACCATTCCGATTACAACCGACATTAACATCAGCATAACCATAGTAATTGCATTTCGAGCCAAGCCGTTGTTTCCATTCGCCATGACCGCTGTTCGGTTCGGTTGCATATATGAAAGAGCCGCTTAATTCAAAGCCATATGCACACTTCTTAACTTGGCGTTATTCTGTTCGGTAAGGCAATAAAGGAATATAAAGACCGTAAATTCTTTGTTAGGCTTTGCGTTTTGACCCACAGTATGATAAAGCGTATGGCGCAAGGTTTAGGTTAATGGCCTCCAATGCCGTTCACTTCCCTGAAGAATTAGTCGCCCTAATTGATGCTGCTATGCAGATTAAGGGTGGTTATTCATCCAGAGCAGAATTTATTCGAGAGGTAGTTCGTAGTAAAGCACATCAAATTATTGATGCTAACACTCAACAACAAGATCCTAAAGGCACAAAATACGGGAAGTGGCCTTGATGGATTCCCCTCGCAGACTCCGTTCTTATTATGGAACTAAAACGCCAAGAAATAGAATTGAAGTTATGCTTAATGAGCATGGCGAGATGAACATACAAAGCATTCTTCAAAAATACAATAAAACCTGGCGACAAGGAATTACTATGTCTGAACTGGCTGCATTGCTTTCTGGCGATTTCCGTTTTGAAAAAGTTGGAGAAGAAAAAATCCGTAGCATTTCAGGGAGATTATATCCTTCGACTATCTGGGGCGTGATTAACGTTGGATAATGATAGCAAAATGATGGATTTTCAAGAACATGGGTTCAAAAAACAAGCAATGCTTTTGAAGAAACGTGTAAAAGAGCTTGAGAATCGCCACGAAATCTTACAAAAAGAAAACCAGAGAATGAAAACACGAATGACTGAACGTTATGTTAGAGTTAATTTAGAACGTTCAATTACTTTGCGAAGAGAACATTTGATTACATTACATAATGCATTAGAGCATTGTCGTTGTTATGGTGAATTGATTCCGCATGAGGATTATCGGTCTTTAGGATTTAACGATCACCGGACGTTGCATAGGTCATGCAATCGGTTTGTCGATGAAGGTTTTCTCATTAAGCAAAGAAGCAACCCCACTATATTCAAGATTAACCCTGAAGCAATACAATCAAAATTAGGCGATTTAACATGAAACCTGAATGCATTGAATGTGGTTCAATGTTTGTTGACTTCTTAGGAATCTGCCCGATGGGGAGCCATTTGCATGATTGTATGAATTGCGGAGTATCATTCGCAGTTGCAGCCCAAAACATAACCCTCCAGTAAAGTTATGTTTTGATATGTGAGAGATGTTGGTAAAGATTAGAATAACTCCTTTTTTGAATCCCTTAATTCGCAAGGCTGAATCCGAATGGAATGAATAACTCTCACCTATATGATATACTATACAATACTATACTATACTATACTATAACTTATTTTTTTTTTTTTTTTTTTTTTTTTTTTTTTTGTTATATTTTTTTTTTAAATAATAAGTTTATGTAAAAATTTTTTTTTTGACA
>Ga0115003_10001806_pt1 | contig 18338 bp, 28 predicted proteins | sample ArcticOcean_MG_C_7_FD_88736 | JGI IMG/M metagenome (GOLD analysis project Ga0115003, IMG submission 88736) | Marine microbial communities from western Arctic Ocean - ArcticOcean_MG_CB11_88 | ecosystem: Environmental > Aquatic > Marine > Oceanic | place: Arctic Ocean: Canada Basin | collected... | reverse complement strand
GATCAACTTACTGCGTGGGCATTCGCCTACCGTGAGTTACGCAAGCTAGGCTATTCGGATGCGTTCGGCGAAGCAACTGATACTGATGTGCGTGAGCAGGTCTACGATGCGGTAGTGACAGATCAAATAGTTCCTTTTTATATCTAATTAGGGGTTGACAGTATAGCATTTCGGTGCTATACTATGTGTATAAGTTAAACAAAGCAAGGGGCATTGCAAATGAAAATCACAAGAACTAATCCATTGAACGGCGAAGTTAACACTTTGGACATCCAAGTAACAGATGCTCAGATCGAGTATTATGCTGCTGGAGCATTAATCCAGGATGCTTTCCCCCACTTGAGTGCAGACGATCGCGAGTTTATCAAAACTGGCATCACTGCTGAGAGCTGGGAGGCAGCGTTCGGCTAAGATCTAAGAGGTTGACAGTATAGCATTTAGGTGCTATACTGTTATTATAAGTTAAACATTGAGAGGGCGAATTACATGGCAGACAATAGAGATAAACTGATCGAGCTAGTTGAAGACGGTAACTTGGATCCAATGATGGCGCTGACTATGTGTGCCAAGTGGATGACGGACGACGAGGTAGCAGAGATGTTAGATGCTAACGAGTTGAGCGAACGCTTTGAAGAACCAGATGCGGAGCAGGACGAATGAGCGTTTGTCCTAACTGTCATCAAATGGAGAAGCCTTTTATGGCCGCCCAATGCAACGAATGCAACGAGGTGGTGGGCTTCTTCGAACAGTGTTTCATTAGCTTGACCTATACAGTGTTCTACATTGGAACAATTTGGTTGGCAGGCTGGTTATTATTAAGTTGGATATTTTAAAATTAGGGGTTGACAATACCGTAATAGATGTTATTATAGTATTATAAGTTAAACAAACAAACGCAAGGGGCATTGCACATGAAGAACATTAAATTACTTGAAGGCACTTATAAGATCCGAGGCAAGGACGTTGAACTTGCTGGAATGGTGTTTCCGTTAGTTGAAGGATACAAGGTAGGGACGCAGGGCGGATACGTAACAGTAGACGGCGCGGCAGTAAATGGTTTTCCAGATCGTAACATTAAGATCAAGGTCAGTGGACCTGAGTGCTACGAAGATGGAACAAAGGCTAAGGTCACCAAGCGTGAAGAGACAGACGAGGAAACAATCGATCGTCTACGTGAACGCTTTGAGATGTTAGAAGACATGACTCGTGCAACCAAACGTGGTGACGTACGAGCCATGATAGTAAGTGGCCCTCCAGGAGTTGGTAAGTCACATGGTGTAGAGAAGGTCCTAGGCAAGCATGAATTAATTGCTGCACTAGGGGACAGGCCTGCGAAGTATGAAGTGGTCAAGGGTGCAATGAGTGCGATAGGTTTGTATTGCAAACTCTATAAGCATGCAGACAAAGACAACATTTTAGTCTTTGATGACTGCGATAGTATCTTTAGCGATGAACTAAGTCTGAACATTCTAAAAGCTGCTCTAGACAGCAAGAAGAACAGACGCATTTGCTGGAATACAGACTCGTTCAAATTACGGAACGAAGGTGTGCCAGATAGCTTCAGCTTCGCAGGCGGTGCCATTTTTATTACCAACATCAAGTTCGATAACGTTAAGAGCAAGAAGATGAGAGATCACTTGGAAGCACTTGAGTCACGTTGTCACTACATGGACTTGACAATTGATACGGATCGCGAGAAGATGTTGCGTATCAAACAGATTACCAAGGACGGCATGCTTGCAGAGTACAAGCTGTCAGAAGAAGTAGAACAAGAGATTATCGAGTACATGGAGACCAACAAAGCCAAGCTGAGAGAGCTGAGCTTGCGGACAGTACTTAAGATAGCAGACTTGGCCAAAGCTTTCCCCGACAAGTGGGAAGCAATGGCAGAGAATACTGTGATGCGTCGAGCCTAGCTCCGCGTTACAGTATGCGAAGGTCAGTCGAGGATGTGCCCTCGTCCGAAGCTGGCCGTACTATGTCATTGAACGATCTAGCCCTCACGCTATGTTCATTGACAACTTGGGAACTACGATAGTTCCGTCAGAAGCCTCGTATAGTGTGCCCTCGCTATACGGGGCTTCACCTTATTCAAATTAGGGGTTGACAGAACCATATATTGGTGCTATACTGTATATAACAATTAGGGCAAAGGGCAAATAACATGAAACAAGCAATTTTAAATACCACAGTTAGTCTAATAAGCAATGTGATGTCAGCGATATGTGTGCTGGGATTTTGTTTATTAATACTAAATTAGGGGTTGACAATACGTCCAAACGGATGTATACTGTAAGTATAAACAATAACAAATGAGGGCAAATAACATGAACAAGATATTAGCAACACTAGCACTAGCACTTACCATAGCAAGCACATCAGCTCAAGCTGGTCACAACAACGGCACACAGGACTTGATCAAAGGTATTGGAGTGCTTATTATATTAGACTCAGTGTTTGGTAACAATAACAACAACAACCACAGTCACAACAATGGTGGATACATACAGGACGATCGCGGTGTGTACCAAAGACAGTGTAGCGGTAACCTAGGCTGTTCACCACAAGACAACAACCGTTGGAACAATCCTCGCAAGCATGGCTATGCCAAAGGACGCAATTCAAATGGTTCAAGCAACGGTCAAGTATGTGGTCAACGTGTAGAGCACTTTAGAGACTACAGTGAAACACTACACCTAAGCTGTAACGGTGACGTTCTTTACGTAACTAGACACAGGAAGTAGAACCATGCATACAACTATATCCAACAACAAACGTAGGAGTCGTAAAATGCTAGCAGTCAATGGAGTAAGCTATACTCAACTAGGCGAGTATGTAGAACAGAAGAACAGGTGGCAGGCTATATTCAAAGCGCCAGAGATTACCTTTCCTCTAAGTCAAGCCACAGCTGATCATCTTATGGAAGGCATTGCATCAGCACTGAGTCCAGAGAACCTAGGTGAAGATGGAGAGCTGAGCTCACGCCAAGTAAGAGCAAAGGCACGTGAGCTCCACGCTGTCAAGGCTGAGCTAGAACAATACTGTTTGAACAACTGGCTAGACACTCCGGTGTGTAGCTATTAGGGGTTGACATCTAGTGTATAGGTGTTATACTGTAAGTACATTAAACAAACGCAAGGGGCATTGCACATGACTACAATCAACTTAACAACTACTGACTTAGACCTTTACACTGTAGAGGACCTACAAACTATAATGGCTGCGGCCAAGACAGCTGCCTATGATGCAGCCACTGCACACATAGACACATATGGCGAACGTGGCTACTGTGGCTTTGCATGGGTTAACATACACGGCATCAAAGGCAACACCAAGCTAGGCAAGCGTATGAAAGCTGCTGGCTATGAGAAGGACTACAGTGGAGCCTACAGTATATGGAACCCTAGTAGCTTAGGTACGCAGTGTATGAGCACCAAGGAAGAGGGTGCTCAGGCTGCTGCTAAGGTGTTCAAAGCTTGTGGCTTTACTGCTTACGCAGGAAGCAGAGCAGATTAACTTCTAAGATACGAAGTGGGGGAGGGGTATAGTGTGCAAACATTATACCTTTTTTCTTGACTGCTTAATGAAAAGAAAAAATCTTTTTGAAAAAATATTTCCGGGGGGTCGGGGTATATAAAACAAAATTTGATTTAACTAGCAGCTAGCGTTAATGGATTTTTTAAAGTGAAGCAGCTAAAATCACCACCTCACTTCTGTAAGTACTTGACCCTAATTTTTTACGCGACTACTTTTTTAGGTGCTAGGACCCATTTCGGAAGTTCCCGCTAAATACTTACATGCTTAACTTACTGCCTATCATTCCTTGTCAAGGTCGATCTCAAGAAGAAGCAATTGTTGGTTACCGACGCAACAGAACATGGGCTCTATGCTGGTATGTGTTCTACATTGTAGCTGTAACAGCAATTGCATTTTTAGTCTGTTCACTCAACTAAAAAATTTTTGCCTCGGTCACACTGTGACAACAACAAGACTAACACGCACCCAAGGTACCGCTCGTTGGATTCTCTACACTACAGACGTCAATTTCAATCACAGATTATCCACCTTACACGCATAGCCGATCACCATTCACAACTGTACTGCACACAAGGCAAACACAAAGACCTTGTTCGCTACCGCTCAGCTGTTCTAGATATAATCACGCTCAAGAACAGTATACTAGCATGGGAAGCTGAACATAAGTAACAGTGTATATACACTAGCCTTTAAACTGTAGTGCAGCGTCTCAATCCCGTTTTTCAGTTTTAACAGTGTGTATACGCTATCCATTCGAGTAGGGACATGCTAGTATATGCTTAAAGTCAGATTGAACTATCACGGTGATACTACTACCAAGTATTATACTACACACACTTCCAACACACACAGCGAGCGAATCTACTATCAAGATCTTCTTACCAGCAATGCTGAAATCAAGTTGTTTACTTTGAATCTACACTGTGTACAGTTGGATCATTGTACACTTCAGTTTGAGTCTGATGGTTGTGCAACACTAGCACTGCTTGCACTCTCGAATAGCGCCGCATACACTCCCCAGTTAATTGATTAAGAGTCTTTAAATTACTAACCGTGCTTTAACATATAATGCATAGTGTTGCATTAGCTGTGTCGCTATGGTTGTGCTATTTTAGGTTGTGTATGTGGGGTATAGTAGTTGTGTACTACTTGACATATTTGCTGTTGTAAACGCTAATTTTTGAGCAAAAAGCGTTTACCGCTTCGCGGCTGTTCGGCCTACTGATCTGACAGGTTGTTGATAAAGTTACGCAACTTGGTTGAATCAGTGTCCGCACGTACTTTGCCTATGCTAGCACCTGCACTTGGATCATTATCATCTGTGCTAGTAGTGTTAGTACGCTTGAGACTATTAACAATGCTGTTGCTTGCACTAGGGTTGTTAGGACCTGTGTAGTCATCTTGTTCATCTTCATCTAGATCATATATGCGTAGACTGTCTACACTAAAGCCTAGATCAATCTTAGATCCTACACCACTTGATGAACGTGTCTTCATTAGCTGTATTTGATAGCGACCACGTTCACGCATTGCTCTCGATGTAAAGATACCAAACACGTTGTCTGCTGTTTGTATCTTGCTGAGTCCACCTGATATGTGCGAGTGATCAAACTCAATCTCTTCTACTGCTCCACGATTCAACTGTGCCGCTGTAACAAACACTGTGTTCAATTCCATTGCTAGGTTACGCAGTTCTTCACTTACGTACTTGTCTTTGATGTACAAGTTCTCTGCACTTACTTTAGCACCATTGGGCATCAGCAAATCCAAATAGTCAATCAACAGTACATCAATCTTCTTGCCTGTTTTAATTTCATACTCTTTGATATAGCTACGCACATCATTAGGTGTCTTACCTGAAGGCATATACTTAACTTGGAACGCTCCACTCTTCTTGCCAATGATCTTAACTTTAAGTTCAACATCATCAATCTGTTTGAATATGTCACGTGTGCTGATCTCTGTTACCATACTGTCAACACGCATACTAACCAATGCTTCACTAAGCTCTAGTGTTAGATACAACACGTTCAATCCCTGTTGTGCAAAGTTAACACCTAGGTTAGCTAGGAACAAACTCTTACCTGCACCTGAACCGCCTGCAAAGATATTCAGTTCGCCTCTGTTAAAGCCACCAAACAGTTTTCTATCTACTGCTTCCCAGCCTGTGCTTACTTGTCCGTTGTTGTCTTTAATGGCCATAAGCCTTGCTCTTGGATCAGCAAAGTAGTCTGTGCCTAGATCTTTTTGTAGTCCAATTTGCACAGCCTTCTTGACTAGTTCTTCTACTGGACCATACTCACCCTTCTCAAGCAAGTCTGCTCCTTGAAGAATTGCTGCTTCAAGTGCTTTGTGTCTACTGAATGTTTCAAACTCTAACAACAGCCAATCATAATGATTCTCTTGCATCACACCCGGGTCTTTAAGATCACCCTGTGTTGCTGCATTAATAATGTCGAACGTGGGCAATGCGTTATGCTCAGTTACATAGTTTGTTAGAAACTCTGCACTCTTTTGCAAACGTCTATCAAAGACCTCCGGATTGAATACTGCTTGACATCTAACAAATGTCTCAGCATCTGTCATCATCATTTCTAGATATACCTTTTGTATATCGTGTCCGTAGTCTGTGTTCTGCCTAGTTGCCATCTTTAATTTTTTTCTCAGCCCGAGTTAATTTATTATTCCAAGTAATGTTACTGATACCAAGTTCGGGTGGCATAGGTTTAGTCTTGCCTACTTTTACCTCATTGGTCTTAAGCCATTCTTGCATTGCTATTCTATCTTCTTCAGATATTTTATCGTTGATTCCCATACTTTATTATACTACCTTTGCCACTGCTTGTCAAGTGTTATCTTGGTTTTCGTTTGTGCTAGTACTGCTCCTATACAACTACCCGGGTCACCTGGATTGTGTGGAACATGTACTTCACTCCATTTGTCTCGTATGCCGTCTACTGCTCTTCTGTTAAGGGCGCCTCCTCCTGCTAGTGCTAGGTGCTTACTACCTGTATGTTTCTTAGTCCATGCACTTAAATTGTTAACACAATATTCAAATACTTTTTGCGTAGCTGCTGCTATGTCGTTTAAATCTTCTTGACTTCGTAGTTCGGGTCTCCACCATTTACAACCACGGTGTAAATTTTCTATCATCTTAATCTTAGGGTTCCAACCAACCCCGTCTGTTAATACTAGCTCGTTGAGTATCTTTATAAAATGTCTCTTAGCGTTACCCTTGTCACCCATCTCAGCAAGCATATACTCGTCACGTTGCGGCACTAGCCCTACACGTTGAGTCATAGCACTGTAGAACAACCCTAAGCTATGTGGGTAGCCTTGACTGTGTATCTTCTTTAGTTTGTTGTTCTTGCCATGCCATATAGTCAGGGTCTCGAACTCTCCAATACTGTCTATTACAATTACAGCACAGTCATCATGTGGCTGGGTGTAATACGCATAGGCCGCATGTGATAGATGATGTTGGGTATAACTAATAGGAGCATTAATATACCATTGCTTGAGGTACTTGTTGATGTTATTCTCTTTACCTAACCAACCCTGTCCAGCATAAAACTGACGTAGTGTTTTGAGCCCAGGACGTTCGTACCACTGTACAGCATCAGGCTTTCCAAACTTAGCCTCTGCTGTTTCAATCATTGGAGGGTTGAAGTGTGGGTCGTTGGGTACCTTGCTAAAGTCTTTAGCAAGAGCCGCCCACAGTAGTTCTTCGTTTTTGAATACTGCTAAACTAGCATCGTGACTGTTTCCAACCATTCCCCAAGTTATCATTTGTTGCGATTCTCCCATTCGTCTTTGTCAACTCTAATATACCATCCTCTCCTTGGCTTACCAAGTGACTCACCTTCTGGACCTGTAGGCCACCATAGGTAAGGACGCATGTAATCAGGAAAGCTTTTACCTCCTCCTGCAAAGTTTGTTTTTACAAACACTCGTTTACAATACTTGAAACAATCATCTAGCCAGTACTCGTAATTAAATATAGTTCCGGGCACTAAACACTCTCTATCAAACACTGTGCGTGTAGCTACAATCATATCATACTGTCTATCTAACTTCATAGGCTCGTTCATGTTAACGTACATTATGAAACGTTTGAAACCTAATACGTCACAACATTCTTTGTACAAAGCACCTTTGTCTTTGCCATCAAAGAACTCATCTACGTCAGTTAGTTCAATATCGTTAACACCTTTTTGTTGCATTAGGTGTGCTAACATTCCCATGCCGCATCCAATTTCAAGAATAGAGTCAACGCCGTCAAAGTTCATGTTGTCTACACAAAATTGTTTTTCAAGCATGTACAAATCCCACTTGTGTATATACTTTGCACCAGGAGCTTTCTTCCAATGCTTACTAGCAATGTTAACAAGTGTATTTCGATATTCTTGCGTATTCATATTGTATTCCTTAAACCATTTGGATGCCGCTAGTAGTAGAGGTATACTGTTTAGCAATTTCACCTTCAGTCTTGCCCATACAAGTAACTGTGTTAGCATTTAGTACAAACTTACCATCTGGACTTACACTATACATAAATGGTGCTAGACCTAACCCTTTTTCACTTGCAATTAATACCATCGGCTTCTTTACAGTATATGTCTTTGCATCTTCTGCGTCAAGCCGTGCTACAAGTTCTTCACCTGTTGATAGCTTTAAACTAATAGTGTCGCCTACTTTGTACGGTACTTCTAATAACATTCTTTTCTCCTATTTGTAGATAAACGGATCTCGTTTTCTAAGTTCTTTTATTTTTTTGCGATATGCAAGTTCTTCTTTTATTTTGTGATAGGGCCAGGTAATCCATGACCAAATCTTTTTTAGGTAAACCATTTTTTTGCTCCTAGTCTAATTTTAAGCGGTGATGTCTGAGCGTGACTTACTATACTATGTAATGTAAAAATTCTACCATACCGTTCTACAGCATCGCCGATGTCGTTTATATCATTGTCCCACTGTGGCATTGAAACACCCCATCCGAAGTCAATAGCTTGTTCAACTAATTTTGAACCTGCATAATCTCTGTCCGGAACAACTATTACATCTTTACTTAACCTATTGATCAACATTCTTTGTTGATCTTTGGCTTCGCTTCCTAGTAGTGCAACTCCTTCTATATGTATAGCATCAATAGGACCTTCGCAAACAATAACAAATATTTTACGATATCCTTGATTGTCTAAGTTAAACACATAGCCAGGTTGCTGTTCAGACATGTACTTGTATTTAGAATTATCTTTTATAGTTCTAGCTGTCCAGCCTACTATTCGACCTTCAAAGTAAAATGGAATTATTAAGCGATCTCTGTAACCTAAGCTAGGTGACCAGTAATAAGTATAATCTTCTAAGAACAATTTTCGTTGGCTCATATACTCAAGTATAGCCATACTATGCTTGTTAACGTCTGTAATGTCTGATATCTTAATAGCATCTTCTGGCATAGGTACTGTATTGAATTCTGGCATTTCGGTCATTCTTAATTTGACCTCTAACCCTTCGTTCTCTTGCATAACAGTTAGTGCTAGTTTATTAATCACATCATCAGGAGTATTCATCCATTGCAATAGCTTACGCATTTTAATACTAAGGTTGCGCCCCTGTTGCCAACTTGCTTTATAACCGCAGTTAAAACAGTGATAGCTTACGCCATCCGGGTTAAGGATTAGTCCACCACGTAGACGAGTATCAGATGAAGTGCCATTATGATGACAACAAGGCGCATTGAATGAAAGCCATCCGCTTGGCGTTGTTTTCCGCTTAGGCGGCAGATATGTCAGAACTGTTTCATTGACTACACTCATAATACTATTATAACGTAGTTTTGTTAATTTGTCAAGTGTTTTTGATTAATTTCTTACGAGAATTTTGGTTATTTTATCTGTTGGATCAACAGTAGTTTTGAAACGTACATACGTGAACACGCCGTTAAAGTTTACCGAAACCGGCCATGTCTCAGTGCCTATTAGTGTCTGTGTTGCAACGTCAGCCCAAGGTGTTCCACTAGTAACTTGATTAGCTAATGTTGCTTGTACAGTAACAGTGCCTGCAAAGTTAACTGGATATATGGCAGCAGTATGTAATGCTTCATTGCCATTAATACCTGGCTCTGCACCAATTGGCTGTGTAACCCAAATCTCTGAGCTTGCATTAGTTTCAGTAAGGGTAGTTACTGTAATTGAATTGTTTGGGCCAGGTAATGCTTTTGCATTAACAAATATAGTTCCGTTGTTTTTAAAGTTAGACTGCGAATATGTAAGAACTTTGTCGCCGTCGGTTTCAACTAGGTAAACAATATAAGAAAGAAATTGTTGCTTTACATTTTTAAGATCGTTTTCGGATATTGTAAGTTTAAACTTACCTCTAGTAACAGTACTGCCGTCATCTTGTATTGTACAGTCTCGTGTAATAAGTAGTCTTCCAGTTTCATCATAAGCTTCAAACTTAGGTGTATAACCTGTGGCTACATTGACTGGCTTTTGATCTGCATTTAATAATCTAAACTGTAAGGCATTGTCTATACCTTTATATACTTCTATACCTCTATTATACACTGGTCTGTACTCCGTTATGAATCCTGCCACATCTGCGACAAGTGTGGTTGTATTATCGACTAAATATCTTGACAACAATTGCATAATGTATTTATAGGAATTAATTATCTATCCCATGTTAACAAAAGACATTGAAAATAACTTTCCATTTTTAAGTGTAGTAAATTACGGTGGACAAGAGTATGTTGGGGTAGTAATTAACCAAGATGCTAGTGTAACCAGTATGTACGTATACACAGAATTAAACACAAAAGTAGAACAACAACGGTTTCTCGAACTAGGCGAAGTGTGGTGGTGGGAGTCAAATAGAATGATTCCAATCAACATTTTTATGGCTGGTGAAATGAGAACATTTAAATATTGTATAATGACAATGAACAGCAAGGACGTAAAAGTTACTATAGGCCCTTGTGTTAATTTAAATAATCTAGCTGTTAAACGAATTAAAAGAAAGTCTGTACAATTAGTACGAAGACCTCCTAAAGACTAATCCTTATCCAAGTTTTCACAAATTAAATTCATGTGTACTACACATGCCATTGCATAGCCAACAGCATGTGCTTTCTTAAAGAAGTAATCACCATTAGTCGGTTTGATCCATACTTGCTTCATTATTGTTTCCCAATCCTTGTTTGCTAGATATCGTTTCGCTGGACGAATGATCGCTAGTGTCGCTGCTAATTGTTGTACCGAAGTAGGTTTCAATTGTTTCAATAGTTCGTCGTGCCCGTTCAGATGAAAGACTTTGTCGCTGAAGTCCTTGTGTTCCAGAAGTTGCCATAGTGGTTTCCTTTCCATTAGCTCTGTTAAATGTGCTTCGTTATTAACTTCCTTGTAAATGCTTACATTAAGAAAGTCTAGTTTAAAGTAGCCGCGTTCTTCCGCAGTCTTATGTTCTATTGTTGACAGCCCGTCAACTGGGTTATGAGGAATCTCGTTTGCATAGACTCCGGTGTTGTGTTTCTTTCCTGTATCTAATTTTGCCACACGATGTTTAATTTGTGCAAGCACAACAGTCCTGTCAGCAAAGTCAATATCAATATCAGGCATTTATATTATTAGCCTCAAATAGTTTTTTGTACTTAACTGATTTCCTTATTGCCATATCCCATTTAAGTTTACTACAACGATCTTTCATAGTAATTCCTAACAAGTGATCAAGTTCATGCAAGTAACACTTAGCACTATATCCATCAATCTTTACAGTTTGTTTTTCTAAGTTTTCGTCATAATACTCTGCAAGTATTTCTTTAGGCCTAGGTAGCCTTACATATACATGAGGAAAACTTAAACACCCTTCTAAGTCTAAAACAGTTTCTTCAGTATACTCTAACACAGTTGGATTAATACAAATGTTTGTATTGTCAGGCTTATCACCCATAACAAATACTGCTGCATCTAATCCAATTTGATTAGCGGACAGCCCAACACCGCTACTTGCTAGCATTAAGTCGACCATTTCTTTACGCAGTTCTTTTGGATCAAACCCTGGGTTTTCTAGATCAACCTGCTTAACTTTTTTATCTAAAAACTTATCTGGGTAATATAATAGTTTCATAATTTTCCTTGTTCTCTTAATTTAGCTCTAATTTGTGTAGCACTTATGTCATGTAGCTCTGTACCTAAATCATGTTCGGTAAATGTATAACCTACTCCGCGTCCATAACTAATGTCTACTATATTAGGTACTTTCATTATAACATACTCTGTGCCTCTTGTAAACCCCGCATTGTGTAGTCCTTCTTCAATGCCATCTACTACATAATCGTAACTGAAAGGATTATCGTCTTGTACAACTGTGCGGCCTGCGCCTGCATCTTCACCTACTATGAAACTTACATCGCGTACCATTATACATACTTGTCCAGTTTCAGCTAAAGCACGTTTGAATAACTCAGTATGTGCATCGTGCCACGGTTGCCATCTGCCTAGCATCTGTGCTGTTGGTTTTTGATTATTGAACATGTAACTCTTGAAACCTTTCTACAACTTTAGTTAATTGCTTATGGGTATCTGTAAACCATTCACTTACTATGTAGTCAGTTCGAATAAAATCATCAGTTGGCTTTTCAAACATTTGATTGGTATCTTCGTATTTGCCAAGTTTAATTGTGTCCATCCATACTGAATAGTCTGCACTAAATTCTTGTCTAGTACGCATTGTGGGGCACACAAAGTCAGCAACTGCAATCTTGCCGGCCATGACTACTCCATCAGATAAGTGGCGCATTCGTTGTGCTTGTCTTATTCTGCCTTCTAAGCTAAAGTCCCAGTCATCATATTCTGCTCTAACAGCATCAGCATTAATCCACACGCCACCAATGTCTTTAGCAAACGGTTCTGCAAGTGTTGACTTACCACTTCCAGGCAATCCAAATATTAGTATCTTCATAGGCTACTCTCCTTCACTACATCTTTTACTAGTTGAACATCGCTAGTTTGTCTCTTAAACCGTACCCCCCAATGTTCAGGGTTTATCATTGGATAGATAATTTCCAATTGTTCATCATTGAACTTACTTAACATGTCTTTTCCGCTTGTACAATTAAGTATAAGCCACGGACTAATCTTGCCGTCCTTAATATGCCATACTGCTCTGTTCAAACTTACATGATGAAAATAATGATTCCATGGTGCTTGCGTCTGTTCGTCAGCCCATTCCATCATAGTCATTATACTACGTTCAAGTGCAGTTTCAACACCTTCTTTCTTAATTAGCTCAATTGCATAAGCTTCATACATTTCTTCTCTACACCAGTGATCTAACTTAACGCCACTAGTTACAACATGTTCAATATACTTTTCAGGATACAAAGGTTTTACATTAGATACAAAGCTACCAAACTTTACAAATGCATTGTAGTATGGACTCTTGTCAAACTCGTCATACGTTTTATCTTTTTTTGAACCTGCACTTAGTTTATAAAATTTATTAAATGCAATCAATCCTAACTGGATACGCTTTTCCTTACGCTGCAAAAACCGTCTCTTGGGCTGGCACATATGTACAGCTAATGTCTTTTCGCGAGTGTATCCTGAACCACAGTATTCGCATACATATGGTTTTTCAGAGTTTGACATTTTCAAAACCGTGTTCTTCTGCAAGTTGTTTAAGTTCTTTTTTTGTAGATATGCTAGCAAGTAATTCTACCTCTTTTAATTTCATATTAGGATATATTTTTTCTAGTAAAGCTGCACCTTTGCTGTTATTGCTAGTCTTCTTTTTAAAACCAATCCATTTGTGACGTTTGATTGATGACTTATTGTTATGCGTAGCACACATTAATTGCCATTGTAACTGCGGATGCTTTGCACCTAACACGTTCCAATTAATGTTATACATTTCATTTGTCATATGAATAGCATGTTCCTGTGCCGCTCTATCGCCTTCAACAGAACTAATCCATCTATTCAATAACCAGTGACTAACACTCTTACGTTGTTCAGCATCAAACTCTTTCCATAGGCCTTTACTATTTGTGTCAATACCTGCAAGCTGTTCTGCTAAAGGTAATTTTTGCTGTGCCATTCTACTAAGTCCCCTGGTGTGTTAATCTCTACGCCGTTAAATAATACTTTACCTAATGCTATTCTATAGCCAGCTTGTATCCAACGTAACTGTTCTAGTTTTTCGATATCTTCTTCAGGTGGTACGTTTAATCCATTGTACAATTTTAGTACGTGAGTCTTAAATCCATACACACCTAAGTGCCAACTTCCATATGCAAATCCTCTACCAAACCAGTTAGCATAAGAACAGTTATGTATTAGTTTAACACTATTAGGATCATCTGTCAAGCTCTTATCTGGAAAGTCGGCCCATAATGTTGCTAGTGAATCGTACTGTAATGTAAGTTCAATCTTCTTAATCATTTCTTGTGTAACGTCAGGCATGTCACCTTGGACATTAATAATTTGGTCATACTCTTGGGGAAGCTTATCAACTGCCCCACAGCATCGTTCTGTGCCGTTAGCATAATCAGTGTAATCAACAATCACATTACCTTCTGGAAATAAGCTTGCAATACGCTTGCTATCAGTAAGCACAAAGGTGTCTAAGCCCGTCATACAGCAACGATCGTACACTCTACGTATCATCGGTACATCGTTAAGCAATGCTAGAGGTTTATCAGGAAACCTAGTTGAAGCTGCTCTCGCTGGAATTAGTATAGCTGTATTCATGTATCTCTCCTACTACTTTATCAAAGTCTTCTATACGAAGCATATTTGGACCATCACTGGGTGCGTTGTCTGGATCTGGATGTACTTCTAAAAAGAAATTCCTAATGCCCAAAGCACTGCCTGCACGACATAGGCCAGGAACGTAATCCCTATTGCCGCCGCTACTGCCTCCGTTGCCGCCTGGTTTCTGTACACTGTGGGTGGCATCCAAAACCACAGGATAGTTATAATTATTAAGCATGTAATCCAAGCCGGTAAAATCCACAACCAAAGTATTGTATCCAAAGCTAGTTCCTCTCTCGGTTATCCAAACCTCTCTAGCACCTTCAGTCTTAGACAGTATTCCCTTCATATCCCAAGGTGCTAGGAACTGTCCTTTTTTAATATTAACAATCTTATCAGTTGCACATGCCGCTTGTAGTAAATCAGTTTGTCTACAAAGGAATGCGGGTATTTGTAGTACGTCTACTGCGTTGTTATAGTAAGTTGTTATGTTTGTAATATGCTCTACTGTATGAACGTCTGTGAGCGTCTTACACCCCACTTCGCCTCTAATCTCTTCAAAGTCATGTAGTGTATTTGTAAAACCTACACCACGCTTGCCTTGCATACTACTACGATTGGCCTTATCAAAACTAGCTTTAAAAATATACTCTGCGCCATACTTGTCACATATATCTTTACAATGCTTTGCAATATTCAAACTGTGTTCTAAGCTTTCGTGCTGACACGGTCCTGCAATTATTGTAATCATTTCTTTGTTTCCTTTGTCATCAAGTATATGTCAAATATCTTATTTAAATAGACAGACAATGTCTTATGTGTCTTAGCCATTTCGTTTATGTCCTGCCAGTCTCTGTATGTGAACAAATCGCCCTGTTCTTTTGCTGTAGCACGGTCCACACCATCTTTGTCACCACCAATGATCCAACGAGGTATTTTGTTATGCGGGGGGTCTCGATAATGAGCGAACACAACACCGTTGGCCCGCTCATATATCAATGCTTCTCCAGGTATCAATTTACCCTTGATCGCCATCAGCTACTCTATTTTTGAGATAACGGAGTAATACTCCATAAGCTGGTAGGAAGATTATTAAGCCTACTGCAATTTTAATTACAACTTGTGAACCTGCAATTTCCATCCAATTTGCTGACATGTATTCATCTGCACTGTTTGCAAACGCAACATAAAAGAATGCATATGTATCAATAATGTTTGCTGCAACAGTTGATACTGCTGGTGCAATCCACCACTGTTTACTCCAGTTTTCTCTTAAATACTGAAATACATATACGTCAAGAAATGTACCAACGCCGTAAGCTGTTGCACTTGCAAAGCCAATACGTAGTGCTACACTAGTCGGCGCACCTTCTAACATTACTACAGCAATAGAACCAATAATTGCTAAAGGATATGCAGCGGCAATTGTCGACCTTGCAATACTCTTACCTAACAACCTAACTGTTAAGTCAGTTGCAAGAACAACTAGTGGAAACGTAAATGCTGCCCATGTAAGTTTAATTCCAAATATTTCTACTGGAATACCTACAAGTGCGTTTGAAACTGTAATAACAATAACATGAAGTGCTACTAGTTTCATAAGCATACTTCTGTCTACGTTTTTAAAAATATTAAACATCTATAAAAAATCCTTCCTGTTTATATTGTTAAATTTTTGTACCAACAGTTCTTCTCACTATATCGTTGTGATTAAATTCTGCCCAGTACAATTCAAAAGCTACTCCATCTTCGAGGCCTTCAAATTGGTGGATCTTACCCGGTTTAACTTGAGTAAAATCCCCAGCACCAAGGATGGTTTCATCAACGAGACCACCTTGATCATCTTGCCAAACACGGACAATCATCTTGCCCGATTCAACAAAGAATCCGTTCCATTTGAATTCATGTGCATGTTCTGAACACTTGAATCCTTTATTAAATTCAATACGGTGAAATTCTAGTACACCATTAGCGTGGATTAATTCTGTTCCACCCCATACTTTTCCTGCTTTAATTCCCATCATATCTCTCCTATAATATAATCTTTATACACTTCACATGCTTCTTCGAATGTTAAGTGTGCTCCGTTCCTAATGCCCCAACTACCTGGGACAAAGCATAAAGTCCATCGTCCCTCTGTTGGGTGAGGGTTGTATGTTGAATGCAGTTGGCCTGCATTTACTAAGCTAACAATATTAGTATTAGCTTCATGTACTAATGTACAATCTTCTTTTTTAGCTAAAATATTTGAATGTTGTCTTTTTGAAAAATCTTCGTCTGGCTGTAGTTCATCACCTAACATTTCTTTTGCAGAAGCTAAGTCAGTAATAGGCTTTGCCTTATCTGACTTCCACCATCTAACAGTTCCTACACTTGGCCCCCATGTGACATTAATTTTTGCTCGGTTATCGTATGTCGCTTCGTCAGTATGGATAGGTAATTCTCCGCCGTTAGGTGGGGTGTAGAATACTTCAGTATGGTTTATAAACAACCCTAGTTCTGTATGAAGGGCATCTATCAAAGGATCTCTATATGGATTAATATCAACATGTTGTACACTGTCTGGTATAGTATCCATTAACAAATGATATTTCTTTATACCGAATGGAAGTTTTAAATGTCGGTGATATATATTTTCACCTTCTAACTTCTCATTTTTTGATACCCATCCCATAATAATCCTTTCTATATTAACTTTGAATATTCAATGACTTCGCATTGTCTAGATATGTCTTTAACAAAAAATGCACAAGGAGGTTGAGATCCTTCTGTAATAGGTACAGTTAGTAATTGGCCGTTTTTCATTTTAGGAAAATACCATTTAACATCTGTGTAAAAGTTAATGATATTTATTGGTGCAAAGTCAAACTTGAAGCCCGATAGTGGATTAAACAAGAATGCTTCAAAGCCTCTATCGTTAATGCTAGTTAATGGAAGTATTTCAATATCCATACCGCTTTCAGAACATCCTACTGCAATGCTCCAATCTACCGGCATAGTTATTTCTTGTCCGCCAATTTCTAATACCATAGCCGGCGCACTAAAACTTTCTAGGAAAATTAAAGGCACAAAGAAGAAGTCTGGCTCTTTAGGATCACTGTTGTCTAGTACACTAAAGCGTACATCATCATCAATTTGATCTGGAAGGTCTTCTAAGCTAAAGCATTTATCGTCTAATGTTAGTATTCTCATATATTAATTCCAATCTACCTTTTCTATGGTGAAGGGGTATTGAGCCTCCTTGTAGAACTTCTTACGCTGTGTCAAATGTCGCTTCGCAAACTTGCACGTAGAAGTTAAGTCCCATATTTGAACGAAGTCTTTGTCTTTTGCCTTACGGACGCCTCTGCCTATAGATTGGATAACTCGAACAAAACTCTTACCAGGTTCGAATAACACAAGATTAAAAATACGAGGAATATTAATTCCTACAGCTGCAACACCATATGTTGCAATAATAACCTTGTTAGTTCCTTCTTTAATCTCATCATAAGTATCTTTTCTATCTTTTACTTTTACTGCACCACTAACAAACGTACTGTCTGGAATTAGTTCTGCAAGCATTTGTCCTGCTGAGATTCTGTCTACTAGTATAAGTGTATTGCCTGATTGTGAGATTTGATGTAACATGTTGCCTATATAATCTATCCTGTCTTTGTTAGTAACAAGATATTTTAATTCTTCTTGATAGTTACTGTGTGCTACTGTGTCAATTAACTGTACTACATTAACGTGACAATTAGATAGCACTCCTTTGTCTTGTAATTCTTTTGCTGTAATGTTTCCGATAACTGGACCTAAGCTTGCATGAATACTTTCAAACTCAAACTTCTCCTTAGGTACAGTACCAGTTAGTCCCCAACGTATTGGAGCGTTACGTAGGTTGCGAGTAAGCAAGTTCTTAAGAACTTCTGCTTTCGCTTGATGTACTTCATCGACGATTATAGTGCTTACACCGTCTAGGAATTCTGCTAGGCTTAAAACAGCCGTGCCATCCTTGTGCTTCTTGTCGAGTATATTTAAACTCTGCCAAGTGCATATAGTGTG
>Ga0115003_10001804_pt1 | contig 18348 bp, 15 predicted proteins | sample ArcticOcean_MG_C_7_FD_88736 | JGI IMG/M metagenome (GOLD analysis project Ga0115003, IMG submission 88736) | Marine microbial communities from western Arctic Ocean - ArcticOcean_MG_CB11_88 | ecosystem: Environmental > Aquatic > Marine > Oceanic | place: Arctic Ocean: Canada Basin | collected... | reverse complement strand
GACGAAGCGTCACAGACGTACCTCGCACCGATCTCGCCGAGCAAGTCGGCCTGTTCCTTCTTTCGTACGATGTTGACCAAGTCGATGCCGTCGTGGATGCAAATCTTGTTCAACATCTGGCCAAGGTTGGATGCCGCCGCTGTGTGGACAAGCGCGGTATGACCTTCCATGCGCATGGTTTCGGTCATGCCCAAGGCTGTGAGCGGGTTGACGAAACACGAAGCGCCCTCACGCGGTGTCGTGCCGTCGTGCAAAGGCAGGCACATGGGGACCTTGATCAAACGGTGCTGGGTATACATCCCGCCACCAATCAGCCCAACGGTCTTGCCGAGTAGCGCTTGTGCGGCGTCCGAGGCTCCCGCCTTCACAACGACACCCGCACCCTCGTTTCCTACCGCCAGAGATTCGTCGAGCCGTGCGGCGACCATCTTTAGCAAGCCGCTTGGAACGTCAGCGTTAATCACCGGCGCGGTCGCGCTGCCCGAAGCCTTTGCAGTCGTCATGTCGGCCGGGCCAAAAAACAAGCCGAGGTCAGAAGGGTTGATGGGAGACGCTTCGACGCGAACCACGACTTCGTCGTCGCCGGGTTCGGGGATTGCGATGGTTTCGAGAGAAAGTTCGAGTGTGCCATCGGCACTGATCTTCGAGCGGATTTCGAGGGAGGATGTGGCGTTGTCTTCGGACATAATGGACCTCTATGAATGGGGGCGGAGCACGCGGCCTGGATCAATTGAACTTTGATGAGTAGCCGGTTACGAGCTTTTTGGCTTCGCGACTTCCATCGTTGCACTTCGGGCCCGCGAAGGTTTCCGCCATGCACTCGATCAAAAAGCGTTTTTGCGTCTTAGCCGTACCGGTCAGGTTATCAAAGGCCGCGTTGGGTCGGTTGGCCCATTCGGCGCGGCAAACTTCGACGGGTTTCGTGATCTCACGACACTGCGACCAAACGGCCAAAAGGGCGTCTTCTGAAAACGGTTCCGCGTGGTAGTAGAAGTCCGCGTAGGCTTGGGTGAGGCGGCTCGCGGTCTCGGGCGTCTGCGGGGTGGTGGCCGCTGCTTCGCGCGAATAGAGCACACTCATGGCATCAATGAGCGATTCGGGATCGCGCTCTTCCGGTTTGATGACACGAAACCAATTGAGTGCAGACGCGCGGGCCTGCGCGATGGCTTCCGAATTTGGCGACTCGCTTATCCACTTGGCGAGGAGGGGGATGCAGTAGCCGCGAGACTGAGAGCAGGCCTGCGAGATCGCGGCGAGCCTGTCTTCTTCGGTGAACCGCTTGCCTCGAAAATCGATGTACTGGCGCAATAACGAGCTTTGGGCTCCGACTTCGGCGGCTTTGCCAAAGCCCGTATATGGAACCCGCGCTTGCGCACGCCGAAAAAACGCGCGCCCGGCAATGTCGCTGAGAATCGGGCGGTAGAGCGTATGGATCGGCCCCTCAAAGTCCGCGGCGTGCCACGTGCCAACGGGCAGAAATTCCTTGGCGAGTAGCGCGGCGGTTGACGTGATGCCCATTCTTTCGAGGGCCGCTTTGAAGTCTGGTCGCTTGCTCCGTTCGATCATGCGGTGGTAATCGATCGCAGGCCCCTTGTCTTTGAAGCCGAGGATGATGAGGTCCATGGGCCCTGCTTCCCACACGGAAATGTATTTGAACACACTTCCGTAGGTGCGCAGTACAAGGGCGATCGTCTCTTCTGACGTCTCGTATTTGTGGATCCACTGGGCGTAGACGCCGCCCTCCGCCAGCCGGTCGTGCGCGAGTTGTAAAAATTCACGGCTATAAAGCATCTCAACACCCGTCACCCACGGGTTGGAGGGCTCGGCCATGATGACGTTGAACTTGTCTTTGCTTCGGGTGAGGGATCGATACGCATCGCTGCGAACCACTGAAACGCCGGGCCGCGATAGGGCGTGCAGGTTGTATGGGGCGAAGAACTTGTCAGCACGAATCACGCCGGGCGAGATCTCCGAAACGATGACTTCCTTTGAGTCGTCGAGTGCCGCCAATTCGCCAACGCTTACGCCGGTACCCAAGCCGATGATGAATGCCCGTTCGATGCTGTCCGCCATCAAGGCGGGCAGGACGCTTGCGAAGCCCATCGTGGTGTAGTCGGTGGCGGTGTTCCCGTCGACCTTGCCGTTCACAACAATACTTCTTGACTCGGCCCCTGTAGGTGACTTCAAGATGCGGACCGAGACGGTTGCGGTTGGATCGTCTTCGTATGAAACCAGCATGTCTTCAACCGGAGTGATCTGGCGTTCAACGAAGGTTTTGTAGCCGGTGTACAAGTCGGGGGGATGGTCTTCCATTCGGAAAAGACCGATCTGCATCATGATCGAGTACCACGGTGGCAGCAGGGCCAGGCCGACGAAAAGCGGCAGCACGCATGCCACTGCCGATGCGCGCCAATTGAACAGTCGCACCGTGATCAATACGGCTGCCAGCATGATGGCCGCCACGGCGAAGCGATAGATGTGGTGGAGATCAAACCAGAAGAACAGTGCGTAGCCGCCGATAAGCGCCCCGAGGAGCGAACCCACGGTGTTCCAGCTGTACAACCTACCTGCGAGAGAACCGAGTTCTCCGTATTCATCGCGCAGATGATGAAAAATGAGCGGAAGCGTGACGCCCGAAAGCAAGACCGGAAGGCCGATTACAGAGAGCAACAATGCGAAGCCTGCGCCGTAATAGAGATAGAACGCGACGTCGAGGTTCATGAACGCCGTGCGGAGCACGAACACCCAGTAATTCGCTTGGGGGAGCAGGAAGTAGAGCCCAATCAACAGCGCAACCAACGCCCACAGGTTGACTGCCAAGTACATCTTTGGGATTCGCGTCAGACTCGAAACCGACAGACCGCCAACGGCGATGCAGAGGACAAAAGCCGCGACGACCATCGAAAACGTAAAGTGTGACGAGCCGAAGGCGAGGGCGCCGATTCGAATTAACGTGGTCTCAAGGGTCATCATCGCGAAGCCTACGAGGAGTGCGACGGCGAGGTACATCCACGACCCACCGATATCCACTTCGGCATCGGGGGCCGGGTCGGGTGGGGCTGGGGCGGCGGTTTGTTGCGCATCGTCGCGCATGCCGAGTAGCCCGTATATGAAGCCGGCGAACAGGTTGATGGTCCCCATGGCCACGAGGGCGCCGTCGAGGCCGAGCTTGGGGATCACCACGAAGCTTGCGGCCAAAGCCCCCGCGAAGGCGCCAACGGTGTTGAGGCCGTACACGAAGGCGTGAAACCGGGTGGCATCTTCCAGCGAGCGTGAGAGCGCTTGGGTGAGAAGTGGGATCGTCGCTCCCATCATCACCGCAGGCGGGCCGATCAGGAGGGCGGCCAGGCAAACGTCGATAAAGAAACCAACGCCTGCGTTTGTATGAGGCAACACGAAGGACGCCGACTGAGCGGCTCGGAACAGCCATGGAAACAGCAGCGCGTAGCAGCCGATCACCGCTTCGATGATTCCGTACGCGAGCAATAAGCGCGGGGCGCTCCCGCTGGCTTTGGCCCGCGCGACCAGCCTGGACGTCACGACACCGAAAAGCGAGTACCCAACTGAGAGGCCGCCAAGGAATATCCCGAGGACCGCCGCGGTGGCTTCGCTATGCGAGCCAAGCAACGTGGCCAGATACTTCTGCCAGGTGACTTGGTAGACGAGCCCCGTAAAGCCTGTCAGTAGCGTGAGTACAAGGGCGGCCGCCCGGGTCATGGAACTGCTCCTCAGAAAACCGCCGCGCGGCCTGCGTGCAAGTCGTAAGGTGGCGAAGCATAGGGAAGCTGCACTGCGATTTCGCGTTTGTCGCGGATCATTTGAGCCACGAGCGTGGAGTTGAGTGACCGACCACTGGGCTATGCACTGATTCGAGACTTACTTACCGGTCAAATGGATGTTTACTGCGCACGGTCTGTGCAGTGGTGTCGTCGAGGCGGGGTTGAGTTGTTCGAGACACAGCATTTGGGTCGATTCAAGCGCTGAGCAAGAAAAATCAAAAAACGAATCACAAGATTGAAAGGGGTGTGAGTTATGTCAAATTTTGCGGATGGATTCGAGGGAAAGGTTGCGTTGGTTACCGGCGGAGCCTCGGGCATTGGCCTCGCTACGGCGAAGAAGCTTCGCGCTGCCGGAGCGACGGTGGTCGTGGCCGACGTCGACGAAGCGAGAGGGAAATCCGAATCCGAAGCCATTGGTGCCGAATTCGCACGACTCGACGTATCCGATTCGGCCCAATGGGAAGAGGTTGTGTCTGGGGTTGTTCAGAGGCACGGCGGCCTCGACATCGCCTTCTTGAACGCAGGGGTTACTACGTTTCCGGCGACCGGTGAAGAGTTCATGTCGATGTTCGACATTTCCGAAGTCACTGACGCTGCCTACCGCCGAATCATGGGGGTAAACGTCGACGGCGTTGTTCTGGGTACCCGGGCGGTCGCATCTGTGATCGCTGCCCAGGGTGGTGGCGCGATCGTGGCGACTGCCTCCGCGGCGGGCGTCATCGCATTTGCTCCCGACGCCGTCTACACGATGACGAAACACGCGGTTGTTGGCTTTGTTCGCGCGATGGGGCCGAGCCTCGCGGAACAAAACATTACGATCAATGCCGTGTTGCCCGGTGCTGTGGATACAAACATCCTTGCCCCCGGTTTTGCCGAACAGGCGCGGGACATGGGCGTCGCGATGATCGATCCTTCTGAAATCGCCGACGGCGTCATCAACGCGATTCACCAGGGCACGACGTCGCAGCTCTGGCTGTGCCTCGCCAACCAAGCGCCGTTTGCCTACGAGTTTGCGCCGGTCGATGGGCTCGGGATTACGAGCGGGCCGGAGGCCTAGCGGACGATGTAAGAACCGCCGTCCGCGGGAAGCGTGTGCCCGGTGACGTAGCGGGAGTCTTCGCTCGCGAGGAACACGGCGACGGGGCCGATGTCATCGACGCAATCGCCGATGCGGCCGATCGGTTGCGACGATGTCACGCGTTTCTCGAACTCAGGGTCGGCTTCTATCAGCTTTCCAACGCCCGGCGAATTTGCGAGGGGGCAAAGAATGTTGACGTTGATGCCGTCACGACCCCACTCACGGGCCGCGGTTTTGGAGATTGCGCGAATCGCTTCTTTGGCTGCACCATAAGCCCCCATACCACGACTTCCTTCGAGTCCAGAAGCGGAGCCAATGTTAATGATGCGGCCCTTGCTTTCTTTTAGGTGCGGGTAAGCGGCTTGCATGAAGTAGAAGGTTCCGCGAAAGCCTGTATCGAAACACAAATCGACGATCTCGTCTGTGTGGTCGAGAAGCGGTGTCGGCTGATAGGGTGCACGTTGCGCGTTGTTGACGAGCACGTCGACCCCACCAAAGGTGTCGACCGCGTGCGCGACAGTGGCGTCGACGCTTGCACGATTGGTGACGTCACACTGAACGAACGACGCCTTTGTGCCCAGCGCTTCGGCTTCACGCACGACTTGTCGACCCGTTTCTTCGTTGAAGTCGGCGACAACACAATGTGCACCTTCGGCCGCAAATGCGAGAACGATTCCGCGGCCCACTCCTTGGCCTGAGCCGGTGACGATGGCAACTTTTCGGTCTAGTCGTTGACTCACGTTTGTGTGCTCCCTTTTGATCCGATCAGTAGATCTAGCATGCTGTGCGCATCTGCCCGGCGCGCGGTTTCTTCGTTGCCCTCAATGGCGACGAACCCAAATATTGCGGTCATTAAAATTCGTGTGAGTTCGACGGGCGTCGTGCACTCGGGAATTTCGCCCGCTTGCTGCGCTTCGCCAAGGCGTGAAGAGAGATAGATGAACAAGTCGTTGTCTACCCACCGTTCGGTTTGGGGTTCGCGCAGCATCAACGCAAACGACTCCCGGCGCAGCGTGACGTGGGTCGAAGACACCGCGTCGAAGAGGGCATCGGCCAGGCCATGGATGAATTCGGCCCCTGAATTCGCTTCGAGGCGTTTTTCGAGGGCGACGAGGGCTCTGCTTTCAGTGCGGGCTTGGAGTTCGCGCAAGAAGTCTTCGCGCTTCGGGTAGTGGGCGTAGACGGTCGGCCGGGTGACGCCACTTTTGCGCGCAATGTGTTCGATCCGAATGCCCGACAGTCCGAACTCCGCGATTTCGGAGAGCGCAACTTCCAGAATGACGTCCCGGGTTTGCTGCCGCTGCCGCTGGCGAATCGGAATCGGGACGGGGACATCGCTTATTGCGGCCGATCTTTGGGGGCCAGGTGCCTTCATCTATTTATCCAACTTGCGAGGAGATCCAATTTGCAATGACTGTGATTTTATCATTGGAAATTAACTTTACAACTGTATAACATCAGTTCCGAGTTCGAAATGGATCCACTACGAATACCATTGATACAAGGAACAACCATCAGGATGACTAAGTGCAATAAGTTGACCGACCGAGTCGCCATCGTGACCGGAGGCGGGCAGGGCGTGGGCCTCGGCGTCGCACGTGCTTTTGCGGCAGAAGGCGGGACCGTGGTCGTCGCAAATCGCTCAGCTGAAAAGGGCGAGGCCGCCGTCTGTGCCATCGAGGCGGACTTCAAGGCGGCAGGTGCTCGCGCGCTTTACATCAAGACAGACGTATCTGATAAGGACAGCGTGCTCGCGATGGTGGCGCAGACGGTTGCCGAGTTCGGGCGCGTTGACATCCTGGTCAACAACGCGACGCCCACAGGCGGAACCTCGCGGCTTGAAAACATGAGCGACGACGCCATGCGGGACCACATGGAGGTCAACTACTTCGCTTCGTTCTGGGCCATGCAGGCGTGCTTCCCGCATATGAAGGCAAACGGCTGGGGGCGGATCATTACCATGTGCTCACTCAACGGTGTCAACGCCCACCGCTATTCGGCGATGTATAACGGCTCGAAAGAAGGTGTGCGCGCCGTGACCCGAACGGCCGCCGCCGAATGGGGCCGGTACGGCATCACAGCCAACGTGCTCTGTCCGTTTGCCGAGACTCCTTCTTGGGAAGGCTTCAAGCAATTCGCCCCCGAAGCGGCTCGCACCATCGAACAGAGTAATCCCATCCCACACATTGGCGACTGCGAAACGGACATCGGCCCCGTCGCGGTCTTTCTGGCGAGTGAAGATTCACGCTATGTCACCGGGAACACGATTCACGTTGATGGCGGAGGCCATATCAATGGCGTGGCGTGGCAGATGGAACTTCCGGAGTAGCGAAGTAGAAAGATCCAACGCGCTCGCGTGGTCCTACACCAAGAACAGAACCAAGAGCAGAACATCCACAGGAGAGCCCCCCAATGAGTTCGATGTCGCAGTTCCTTCCGCTTCCGGCGGTTCGTCGCTTGTTGAAGCAACACAAGGTGGACCCTCGCTATGCGAAGCGCGCCCGAAGTTGGGTGATCTTCAGTACGCTGATCGAACCGCTTCGCTGGATCGAAAATATCCGCTTCGGTCGACAGGTTCGAAATACGCAGCTCAATGGGGACCCGGTCTTCTTGCTCGGCTTCGGTCGCAGCGGGACCACCCACCTCCACAACTTGTTCTATCAAGACCCGCAGTTCGGCGTTGTGTCGAACTACCAGGCCAGTATGCACGCCATCGCCCTCATGGGGCGCAGCTGGTTGCCGAAGATGTTCGCGGGCAAGATGCCGTCGAAGCGGCCAATGGACAACGTCGCAATTTCTCTTGAAGGGCCGCAAGAAGAAGAGATGGCGATGATCAATGCGACGGACTGCTCACCGCTACATGTGTTGAATTTTCCGAAGACTGCGCCGGGGCTCTATGATCGCTACGTAACCGACCTGGGTGAGAACGAGGAAGACCTTGCTGGGTGGCAGCGCGGGTACATGGAAGTGTTGCGGAAGGCGACAATCCTTTCGGACGGCAAGCGGCTCGCGCTGAAGACACCGCCGAACACGGGGCGGATCGGTGTGCTACTCGACATGTTCCCCGATGCGCGCTTCGTCAATATTGTGCGCAATCCGTATCCGGTCTATCAGTCGATGCGGAACATGTACCGGAAGACGATGCCTGGGGCGGTCTTGCAGGAGATCGACTGGGACGCCATCGATGCGTGGATCGTGCACGCTTATCAAGTGCAAATGAAAAGCTATCTCTTGCAGCGGTCATTGATCCCGCCCGGAAACTTGATCGAAATTCGTTACGAAGACCTCGACGCGCGCCCCATGTCGAAACTCGAGGACATTTATAAGGCGCTCGATCTCGGTGATTTCGAGCGTATGCGAAGCACTTTTGAGGGGTACCTCGAAAGTCTCGGGACCTACGAGAAGAACAAATTCGAGTTTCCCGAAGACGTGGTGAACACGGTAAACGACAACTGGGACTTTGCGTTCGAGGCCTTTGGCTATGAGCGAATGAGCCCCGGCCAGTCCCCTGATTAATCGCACGGGGATGCAGGTCCTGCGATCAACTGCAGAGCAACACCAACACTCACACCCACAGCAATCGACCTTACGGAGACAACATGAGCAACCACGAACTTTTCGAACAGACGCTTCGTAAAATGATCGCCGGCGAATTGCCGGTGAAATGGGACTTTAACGAATTTGTCGGTCACGCCGACGTGGTGCGACAACTTCTCGAAGTGGCGCCCGACGAAATTCGCGACGACCTCGCGTTTCTTCACACACTCATGGCCGATGCGCGGGACACGACGGGGTCTGCGGTGCTGGGCATCTTTCCGCGTCTCACCAACCCAGAACTCGCGGGTGTGGAAGGCCGCATCTCGGATTACATCGCAGAGCATTGCGGCATCCGCTACGGCGACCCCGAATACGTTGTCGGCCGCACGATCGGCGAATCGCGCTGCCCCGCGTGGCCGGGTGTCGGGACTCCGATGACGAACAATCGCTTTCCGTATCTGATCGATACGTCGGCATCAAACTATTTCAGTAACCGCTTTTGGCAGGGCGACGGCTGCCCGCCCGGTTTTATTTCCGTGCCCGAAGGCGGAAAGGTCGTGTTCAAAGGTGAATACCCGCACGCACGCTACTTCGCGTTCCATCCATCTGACTTCGACACCAATAACCTCGACACGATTGTCGACGTGGACCTCGACCCCGACGCGGGGAGCGTAAACCCGTATCGCGAAGCACAGCCTGAAGGCGTGGGACGACGCTTTACCGCGCAGTTGGTGTTTACGGACAAGCCGGCCAACCCAGAGCCCAACACGACGTACGCCGGTGTGAAGGTCAATGGCGGTCGCAATCCTGCGGTGTTCTGCATCTACCGAACGACAGGCTCAGACTTCGGAACGATGCCGCCAAACATTGGTGGCGTTTGGGTGCCGTCCGTCACGGTGTACGACGCCGATGGCAACGAGACGACGCATTTTGACGAAATGGATCCGCATCCCGAAGGTGCCGAGCCGCCGCACGAAACGACGCGTTTTGCTCCGCTTCCGATTCCGGATCATCGAGGTCTTTGCTGGCCTGAGAAGTACAGCACGAAGTCCAATTGGGGGCTGCCATACGACATCTTGGCCAGTGCCGACATTCTCTATCTCGTGACGCCGTATACCGATCGCCTCGGAAAGGTTCATGTGACGCGGGGGAAGAAATTCAAAGCGCCGAATACTCCAGAGGAACCGGCCTATACCCCGGGCAACGACATTCGCGGCTTCACGGTGACGACCTACAACTTCTGGGCGGGGATTTGCGAAGACGCGGTTGTCGACCGCGGTGTTCCAGTCGACGAAGACGGCTTCTACACGATCGTGGTTTCGTCGAAGGAAGATCGGCCGAGCAACGCGACCGCCGAAAACGGGGTCACTTGGCTCGACTGGGGGACCTATCTCGACGGACAGCTCACCTTCCGCATGTTGCTGTCCCGCGAAGACAACCTGCGCAAGCTCAAGACGGCGATTGATACAGGAGAAGTGGCGCCCGATATTGCGCCCTATGTTCCCCAGTCTCGCCACTGCGACAAAGAAGCGTTCGAAGAAAAGGGTTGGAAGGCAGCCTTTTAACGAAGGTGCGATGAGCGCCGCAGTCGTGCAAACAGGAGTTGAGGGATGACCGAGTCAGTGGTGTTGATCGAGCGCGACGGACCGGTGGCGACGGTAACGTTGAATCGCCCCGATCAAATGAACGCGTTAAGTGCCGCGCTGCGCTTGGCGATCGGCGAGGCGTTTTATGCGTTGCAGGACGACGCTGAAATTCGCGCGGTGGTGTTGACTGGGGCAGGGCGCGCTTTCTGCGCGGGGATGGATCTCGCCGAACTTTCCCAGGGGACCGACGAAACCACCGGGCACGACATGAGTGTGTTGGGCCAGGAAGAGATGGCCGGTGGCATTGCGGCCTTTGAAGGACCGGTGATTGCAGCAGTGAATGGACACGCGGTGACCGGAGGTTTCGAACTCGCGTTGGCGTGTGACATGATTCTCGCGTCGGAGAAGGCCAAGTTCGCCGACACCCATGCGCGGGTTGGAATTTTGCCGGGTTGGGGGTTGAGTCAGAAGCTTCCGCGATTGATCGGCGTCGGGCGTGCCAAGGAAGTCAGCTTCTCGGGCAACACCGTGACTGCCGACGTCGCCTGTGAGTGGGGTTTGGTCAATCGCGTCGTGGCGCCCGCCGAACTTGTCGCCACGGCCCAGGCGCTGGCCCAGGACATGGCGTCATGCGTGCCTCATGTGCTCACGGGCTACAAAAAACTCATCGACACGGGGCTTGGCATGTTGCTCCCGGAAGCGCTCGAATACGAACGCAAGGCGGGCATCGAGTCTTCAAAAGAAGTCTCGACGACGGAGATTTCCAAGCGTCGCGAAGGCGTTCAGTCGCGCGGACGCGAGCAAAGCGACTCATAGCGAACTGCCCGCTACGGCATGTAGGCCTGCCCGCCGTCGACCGCGATACTCTGACCGCTGACATACGACGCAGCGTCGGAACACAGAAACGCGGCGACCTCGCCGATGTCGTCTTCACAGTCACCCACTCGACCGGCCGGAATGGTCTTGATAAATGCGGCCGCTTCTTCGGGCTTGTTCTCGATCCACCATTCGAGGCCAGGTGATTTTGCGTGGGGCAAGATGACGTTTGCGCGAATGTTGTCCGGGCCCCATTCCGAAGCTGCGCCACGAGTGAACGCGCGCGTCGCTTCCTTGATGGCGGCGTACGCGCTGTAATTGCTCGCATCCCATCGTCTGGCCGCGGTGCTTGCGAGGTTGATGATTGCTCCGTCTCCCTTGAGGTGCGGATACGCGATCTTCATCAAACGAAACGTTGCGAGAGGGCCAGATGTCCATCCATCGTCGAGGGCTTCTTCGGTGACAGCATTCAGCGCGCCGAGGGGAACCTGTTGGGCGTTGTTAACCACGATCTGTAATCCGCCGAACTCGGCGACGGTCGCGTCGACGCAGCGTTGCAGGTCTGCGAGAACTTTGACGTCGCCTTCCAACGGAAGCGCGACGCCGCCGCGTTCTATAATCAGTCTCGCGGTCTGTTCGACCTTCGCGAGGGTTCGGCCCATGACTGCAACCTTGGCGCCGTGCTTTGCGAGCGAAAACGCGATGCCTTGTCCCACGCCTTGTCCGGCACCGGTGACGATCGCGGTCTTGCCCGCGAGACTTTGTGCTGCTTCTTGAGTGGCGTTGCTCATGTTGTCTTTCCCTCTGAGTGTTCGGGGCTGTATCTCAATGGCACGGGGTGGATCATGTGCTGGAAGGCTAGCGCTAGCCGATTGCCCCGACAGGTCAGTTGCGCAGACGCGAGTGTCGTCAGTTCAGCCGGAAGTGTTGCGATGGGCTGTGATAAAATCTGCCTCCCCCCACCGGCACGTACATTCAAAGTACGTCGTCATGAGTTTTTTGAGCTGACAGGAGACGAAGTCCATTGAAGCGAGAAAACGCGCGGGTCGGTCGTCTGCGACCTTGTGTCAGTCGTGCCACTGTCATGTTGTTCGTTTTACTCTGCGCGCAGTCTGGGGTTGCGGGCGAAACCTCCTATTCCCCCTACGCGGGCGAAGAGATTCCACGCCAACTTCTCTGGGGCGACACCCACGTGCATTCGAGTTGGTCTGTCGACGCCGGCAACTCGGGCAACACCCAGGTGACACCGGACGACGCATATCGTTTCGCGCGCGGTGAAGAGGTTGAGGCACACAACGCAATGAAGGTGCGGCTGCGACGCCCGCTCGATTTCTTTTTGCTGAGCGATCATGCGGAATACATGGGCGTGATGCCCCGGCTCGATCAAGGTGACAAACTCGCGCGGTCGACCGAGGCGGGCGAGCGCTGGTACACGTTGCGCAAGAACAAGCAGTACCGCGAGATTTTCAAAGAGTTTGTGTTTTCGATGCTCGACAACAAAGATGTCATCGACAACAAGCCGCTTCAGGCTTCGGTCTGGCAAGACGTGATCGCGAACGCAGAGCGCTACAACGACCCGGGCGTGTTTACTGCGTTCATCGGTTTCGAGTGGACCGCGATTCCAAACGGAAACAATCGCCATCGAAACATTATCTTTGCCGACGGTGCGGAGCGTACCGCGCAAGTTGTTCCGTACAGCTCGTTCGACAGCCTCGACCCGGAAGACTTGTGGCAGTACCTCTCCGACTACGAAGAGAAGACCGGCGGGCGCGTGATGGCGATCCCGCACAATTCGAACTCGAGCGGGGGGCAGATGTTCGCCGTGGAAACAGTCTCGGGAGAACCGATTGACCGGGACTATGCGGAACGGCGCATGCGATTCGAACGACTCCTCGAAGTCACCCAGTACAAAGGCGATAGCGAAACACATCCGTTCCTCTCACCCGACGATGAATTTGCGGACTACGAAACATGGGTCGATACGAACCTCGGCGGGCAACTCAATAAACCTTCGATGCTCGCCCATTCGTACGCGCGCTCCGCGCTCAGTCTGGGCATCGACTTCGAAGCGTCGATTGGCATGAACCCCTTTAAATTCGGAATGATCGGCAGTACCGACTCGCACACGGGGTTCGCGGCCGGGGCCGAAGACAACTTTTGGGGAAAGTTCTCGTCGAGCGAAGCCAGCGCAGACCGCTGGAAGAAACCTTTCTTTCCAAGCCTTGGGCCAGATCGGCCCCCGCTCCCCATCCAAGTTTACGAATGGCAAATGGCTGCGAGCGGCTACGCCGCAGTTTGGGCCCACGAAAATACGCGTACGTCGATCTTTGAAGCGATGTCTCGCAAGGAGACGTACGCGACAACGGGGCCTCGCATGGTGGTTCGGGTTTTCGCCGGCTGGAACTTTGAGCCGGGGGACGAACACACCCCAGACCTTGCGATCAAGGGCTATGCCGACGGCGTGCCGATGGGCGGCGATCTGACCGGCGGGGCGAAAGGGCAGCGTCCGAGATTGTTGATCGCCGCATTGAAAGATCCAGAAGGCGCGAATCTAGACCGGGTGCAGGTCATCAAAGGCGTGCGCGACGCGAAAGGTAATTTGACGGAACGAGTCTACGACGCGGCGCTGTCAGGCGGTCGCAAAATCGGGGCCGATGGACGCGCCAGAGATGCCGTTGGATCTACCGTAGACATCGCCGACGCAAGTTATGTGAATTCGATTGGTGCCACTTCGTTGAGCGTGGTGTGGCAGGACCCCGACTTCGATCGCAAAGAACATGCGTTCTACTACGTACGCGTGATCGAGATCCCGAAGCCGCGATGGACCGCGTACGACGCGAAGTACTTCGAAACGAAAATGGGTGACGAGGTCAAGATGGTGACCCAGGATCGCGCCTACACGTCACCCATCTGGTATACCCCTTGACCCGACCTAGAGCACCGTTGCAATGTGTTCGTAGAGCACGGGCATGCAGCGCAACGTTTATGCCGAACAACGGCCTCCCGGGGAGTTCTTGAAAATGACCGACATGACCGACAAGGCCACCCTTCGAATCGGCGACCAAGAGATTGAGCTGCCCGTCGTGATGGGCGCTCACGGCGAGGTCGGCATCGATATCAGCAAGCTTCGCGGAGCGACTGGCGCCATTACCCTCGACCCCGGTTATTCAAACACGGGCTCTTGTACGAGTGCGATCAGCTTCATCGATGAAACGAAAGGCGAACTGCGCTTTCGGGGCATTCCCATCGAAGCGCTTGCGGAGCACAGCAGCTTCCTCGAAGTCGCCTACCTGCTGATCCACGGGGAACTGCCCACGCGGGACGAGCTTGCCCACTTTGACAGTTCTATTCGGAACCACACGCTGCTTCATGAAGACATGAAAGATTTTTTCGGAGCGCTTCCCAAGGACGCGCACCCGATGGCGGCGTGCTCCGCTGCGGCGGGTGCCTTGTCGACTTTCTATACGGATTCCCTCGACCCGCGCGATCCTGCTCACGTCGAAGTCTCGGTCCATCGTTTGATCGCCAAAATGCCGACTATCGCGTCATACGCGTACAAGCACTCGGTCGGTCAGCCCTTCATGTACCCGCGCGACGAACTCGGCTACGTCGGCAATTTTCTGCAGATGATGTTTGCGAACCCATGTGAAGAATTTGAGCCCGACCCGGTGGTCGAGAAAGCCATCGAGTTGTTGCTGATCTTGCAGTCGGACCACGGCCAGAACTGTTCGACGAGTTGCGTGCGTCTCGTGGGTTCGTCGATGGTCAACTTGTTTGGTGCGGTCTCAGCGGGCATCAACGCGCTTGCCGGTCCGCAGCACAGCGGAGACAACCGAGCCGTGCTGCAGATGCTAGAAGGGATTCGCGAGCAGGGTCTCAGCGGTCGAGAGTTTGCCGAACAAGTAAAGGCAAACGGAGATCACGATGCGTTGATGGGCTTTGGGCACCGGATCTACGAGAAGTTCGATCCTCGCGCCCGCGTCATTCGCCCGACGTGTCTCGCCTTATTGGAACGCGCGGGTGTTCAAAGTCCGCTTCTCGAAATCGCCATGGAGCTCGAAGCGCAGGTAGCGAGTGATCCGTATTTCGAAGAACACGGCCTGTTTCCAAATGTCGAGTTCTATTCAGCCGTCATTTTTAACGCCGTCGGTTTTCCTGCCGACACGTTTACCGTGCTTTCCGCGATGGGGCGGCTCCCGGGTTGGATCGCGCATTGGTCAGAACTACACAACGATCCGGCGTTCAAAATCGCCCGACCGAGGCAGATTTACACCGGCCCCATCAAAACTGACTACCTGGGGATCGCGGAGCGCTCGTAAGGCAGCGTAGTTTTGATTGTCACTTCGAGGATTGCATGACGAGACATCACGAGTGGGCTAGTTCATCAATCGCTGTGCGGGGCATCCTCTTCGGCGCGTTGTTCGCGATGTTCGCGATGTGGTGCAGTGTCGCATCGGCGTCTTCTACAGCACCAACACCGCGTACGCAGCCCAACGTCGTGATCATGCTTGCCGACGACCTCGGCTGGGCGGACGTGGGTTTTCATGGCGGACAAATCGAAACTCCGTCGGTGGATAGCCTTGCGCGAGACGGCGTCCAACTCGATCGTTTTTACGTCGCGCCGATATGTAGTCCCACCCGAGCCGCAATCATGACCGGGCGAGACCCTCTCAAATTGGGCATCGGCTACGACCAGATCCACCCCTGGTACAACGCCGGGCTCGCACCGGACGAAACGACAATTGCCGAAACTTTTCGTGCAGGTGGATATCAAACGGGCATGGTCGGCAAGTGGCATCTCGGTCATACCCAAGAACATCAGCTTCCCAACGCGCACGGTTTCGAACACTTCTACGGTCACCTGCACACCAACACGGATTTTTTCGGCCACAAGCGCGAGGGTGCACACGATCTTCAGCAAAACGGCAAGTCGGTGTTCGAGCCCGGCAAGTATCTGACTCATATTGAAGCCCGTGAAGCCGTTCGGTTCATTCGGGAGCGCGACCCAGAAAAGCCGTTCTTTCTTTATGTGCCGTTTACCGCGCCCCATAGTCCGATGCAGGCCCCGCCCGAAGTGATCGAAAAATACGCGTCGCTTCCAGCCGGGAAGTACCGACGCGAGTATGCAGCGATGGTCGATCAAGTGGATGTCGCGGTCGGTGAGATCCTCGCCGAAATTGAGCGGGCTGGGTTGTCGGACGACACGATCGTGATCTTCTTGAGCGACAACGGAGGCTCCAACCCGTTCGGTGGTCAAAATCAGCCGTTGCGCGGTCACAAGGGCGAAACCTTCGAGGGTGGAATTCGCGTTCCGGCGGTTATGCGCTGGCCGGGGGTGCTCAAAGCAGGGGAGAAGTTCGAACAAGTCACCAGTGGCATGGACCTGCTGCCGACGCTCGCAGCCGCGGCTCAGGTTTCACTAAAAACAACGCGTGCTCTCGACGGTCAGGATATGTGGTCGGCACTGCGAGACGGCAAGGTGGTCCCTCGCGCCAAGCCCCTCTACTTCGTTTCGGAAATTCCACTGCCGGGTTACATCCAAGTTGGCGTGATCGATGGCGAGATGAAGCTCGTGCAGAAGATCTTCGAGGGCCAAACCGAAACCCGCGTTCAAACGTACTTGTTTGATCTTGACGCGGACCCATACGAACAAAGAGATCTGGCCAAGTCGCGCCCCGAAGAAGCGGCTCGGCTCGCAACGCGCATTCGCGAGTGGCGCAGTCAGCACCCGATGGCCGGCACGCGAGGGACCTTGGTTGCGCACCCCGGCTGGGTTGCTCCATATGATTGGGCGGACGCGGTGGTCCCGAATGCTAAACTGCAGCCCAACTGGAAAAACGAACTTCCATTTAGCGCCGATCTCTTGAAGGCGACCGAGAGCCGTGGTGTGTTGGTCGACGAAGCGACGCGCAAGCAACTCATCGACGCAGAGCAAGATCGCCGAACGCAAGGTCGCTAGAACCAGCCGCGCCGCAGTTCTACGGGGCAGACACGACTTCGAAGGAATGCTCTTGAAGCGGAGCGAAGTCGCGTGACGGAGCAGGGAATCCAAGTCGTCGCGAATCTCTACGTCGCTGGTAGTTCGGTCTTTCTGACCGGTGGATGGGCGAACCCGAACTACACGATTGTCGCCATGACGCTTCGCCTTGCGGCCCACTTCAAGCGCATGCTCTCCGCTTGAGGCATGCGCCAGTTCAATTGGGGGCTACGAGGCGGGGCTGCTTTCGAGCCAGGAATGCAGTGGGCCGTTCCGTGACTGCTCGACTTCGGCTTGCACCCACCGCACCCCGTGGATGGCAAAGCTCGCCACGGTCCACCCCGCGACCCAGAGTAAGCCCATCGCGGGCTCACCGATCATTACCGCGGCAGACAGTAAGAGCAGGTTCGGATTACGACGCGAGGTGATCAGCCGAAACTTCGAATCAAATGGCTTCCACACGTGGATTCGCACGCCGAACCGTAGCTTGAAGCGCCATTCTTGAAGCCGAATCGCGACATAACCCACTGTTGAAATTATGGCCGCATCTTCGATCGAACTGGCTTGCGAGTTCTGCGCCACGCCCAGCCACCAGGCTGCCCACCAAAAGGGTGGGTGAATCATGTCGATGAGGTGGTCGAAGTGTTTGCCGAAGCGACTCGATGTTTGCGTGACTCGGGCGAGTTTGCCGTCGAGTGTGTCGAGGAAAGACATCGTGAAGCCGAGAGCTAACCCCGGCGCAAACTGACCGTCTGCGAATAGTGCCATGACGCCAAAAACGCATAGGAGCGAAACGAACGTGACCGCGTTTGGAGCGATGCCGGCATGCGCGGCGAGCCGAGTCGCTTGAAACGCTGGCCACGGATAGACGTACTTGGTGACGACATCGGTTACGCCCTTGTACGCGAGGTCAAATGTGCGTCGTTCGATTTCCGGGACCGAAGCTGCGGTGACCTTTCGTACGAATGGAACGCTGGTTTTGCGTAGCTCGTAATCGTAGACCGTTGGGGGGGCATCAGCGTAAATGAAGTCCGTGCGCGAGGGTAACTTCGACAGTTCGGTATGTGGGTTGTCGATCAAGTTGCGAACGACATCGTGATCTTCTGCTTTGCAGATTGCAGCAATGAGTTCGACGGTTTTCCTTGAAGCCTGGGCATCGCCGGCGACAATGAAGCAGTTTGAATTTGATGCGAGTAATACCTCGACAGCGGACCGATCGAGGTAGCAGTCGCCCCGAACGATGAGGGAGCGGCCTGTACGATTTGGATTCGTGGAACTGGACTGCGGCGAAATTCCCTGTGATTCGAGGAGCGACGTAAGGTGGGCCACGACTGTTTTTGTCCAGACGCGTTCCCCACACCGGCCGACAATTTCAAAGTTCACATCGGCAATGTTTTTCTCAACGTGTGGCGCCGCGACCTGCATAGGAACCTGATTCGTTGGATCAGCTGCGGATGCGGCTGGTGGTATAGGCAAAAAAGAAATCTAGATAAAACGTGAAAGAAGCGATCGGTCGCAACAGCGGTCGCTCTCGAACGGTTTTCAGCTTACTGAGAAGCGTCAGCCTAGCGGGCG
>Ga0115003_10001799_pt1 | contig 18377 bp, 16 predicted proteins | sample ArcticOcean_MG_C_7_FD_88736 | JGI IMG/M metagenome (GOLD analysis project Ga0115003, IMG submission 88736) | Marine microbial communities from western Arctic Ocean - ArcticOcean_MG_CB11_88 | ecosystem: Environmental > Aquatic > Marine > Oceanic | place: Arctic Ocean: Canada Basin | collected... | reverse complement strand
TTTTAATAACTTTAAAATCAAATTTTAACTGAATAGAGTTATCTTTTTTTACGCTTATTTTTTTAAAATCAGAATTATTACTTTTATAAGCAAAGTCTGAAACTTGATGATGATTTATGTTAGAGGGCAATCCTAATGGTTGCCACCCTGCTGCTATATAAGTGATTAAAATAAATATAATTGCAGATAATATAAATAATATTGATTTTTTTTTATAATTCATATCTTTAACATAAAGAAATTTTTTTTTAATGCAACTTAAGGTGCGCTTTTAATATTTTATAGCCTAAAAATAATTTCTACAATCAGAATTTCTAACAAATATGCTAATGGAAATATATAGTAACAGTATATATATCATTATAGGTCTTAATATAGCTCCAAAACCTAGTGTATATTTGATATCAACATTGTTATTAGAAAAATATGATGGTCTGTTATAAATCATATCAGTGTATATTGGTACGAAATCTAGCGGTAGAAATATTAAAAAAACTGCGATAGAACCGTATTTAAAGTTTTTATATAAAATAGGTACTAGAATAAGGAAAATTATGGTTGAGTAGCCTCCAATTTGGTACAAGAAAGACATCATTGCTAATAGAATAATTAAAAATATTTCTTGCTCTGAAAGACTTTCGCGAAACTTAATTAAGACGTAAGCAACAAAAGATAATAAAAGGTAATAAAAGAAGGTTATCAAAATATTAATTATATTAAATAATTCTGGCATAGGAATATCTTTATAATTCTCTATGAATATAGAAAAATTAGATATAGACGAAGGTATTGACATAATTTCACGCATTGAGAATATACTAGTATTGAATCCTGATAAATTTAATAAAAATGCAAAGAAACTGCTTCCTAATATTACAGTTGTAATCACATAAATTAGTAGTGAAAAAAATGGTATTTTTACTAAAATTTTCCATTTTTTATGAAGGAAATAGGGAATAATTAATAATATAAAGTAAGGTTTTAGATTTATTAACAACGAGATACATAAAATCTTAAGCATTTCATTGCCTTTCAAAAATAAGACTGACAATAACGGTAAAGATAGAATAATTAAATTACCTCTTTCCAGAGTAAATAAAAACGGGATACTTGAAATAAAAATAAAATATATAATTAATTTTTTTTTTAATGAGAAATCTTCCTTTCTATAATTATAAATAACTAATGCAGGTGATAATAAATAAATAAGAAATATCATATATTTAATATTTGAACTAACTTCTCTTAACAGAAAAGGGTCTTCAGCCAATACAGATCCAGATAACATGTTTATAAATTTTAATATTATAAAAGAAAGCGGGGGATAGACTGAATTCCATATCGTATATTTTGACTCACTATATGCCCAGTATAGTGGGTTAAAAAAATCCATAAAAGTATCATTCTTGTCATAAATAAACGGTGATGGCAAATATTCATTCTGAAATAAAAAATTTATTATATAGATTACAAAAATAATATTTATTGATAGTAGGGAATATAGGTATTTATTTTGCATATAAATTAATTGAAATTAATTTTTTCTTTCACAACTACTAATGGTCGATTTTGAGAATATGTATGAATTGAACCTATATATTCTCCAATTACACCAATAAAAATGAACTGTAGCCCTATGAAAAAGAAAAGGCCAATGATTAATGGGGCTATCCCCACTGGATATGAGTCCCAGAAAATTATTTTTAGTACTAAATAGGCTAAGCCTATTGCAAAACTTATTGCGCCTATTAAGAATCCTAGAAACGCACAAAATCTTATAGGAAACTTCGAATGGCTTATTATTCCAAGCATACCAATGTCATATAATGTAGAGAAATTATTTTTTGTTAAACCTCTTTTCCTGCTTGGTTGTATAAATGGTATGGTGTCAAAACTATATCCAAGGTCGCATATCAAACCTCTCATGAATGGATATGGTTCTTTAATTTTTCTAAGTTCGTCTATTACTTCAGAATCATACAAGCCAAAACCTGTAGAATCTCTTATTACTTGAATATCAGATATCCTATCAAGCACTCTATAATAATTTCTTCTCAGAAAATTAAATAAAATGGATCCTTCGCTTTCAGGTTTAACAGCCATTACTAGTTTGTAACCTTTTTCCCATCTACTAATAATATCAGGAATAAGTTCTGGTGGATTTTGTAAATCTGAAGCTAAATAGATTACAGCGGCACCTTTTGATTGAAGGATACCAAAATACGGAGATCTAATATGTCCAAAATTTCTATTATTTAATATTACTTTAAAATTTTTATCTTTAGAAGCAATTGACCTTAGAATATCTTGCGTTCCATCTTTAGAATCATTATCAATAATAATAATTTCAAATTCATAATCACCTAATTTAGAAATAACTTCTTTGATTCTTGAATAAAGCTCTTCAATATTTTCTACTTCATTAAAAGTAGGAGCCACTATACTTATAAGAGGTTTTATTTTTTTATTATTACTAATTTTATCCATTATATTCAGCTACTGTAATTATATTTCCTAACTTTAATCCTACAGTAATACCAAAAAAATTAGGTATTTTATTTATTTTTATACCAAAGCCCCATAACAAGTGTTTTAATAAGAAGCTTATTTTAAAATAATTTCTTGTTTTATTTTGAGCTATAATTTTATAGTTAGAATCTCTTAAGAAATTTTCTGTTGTTTTTAAGTTATATAACTGAGGATGTTGGAGGCAAAATGCTGGCCACTTTATTTTAAAAAATTTTCTTAAAATTGATTTTTCATCATGGGTCACAATAAGTATTTTTGCGCCCTTCTTTAACTTTTTTTGCATGTTATTTAAATATTTTACAGGTTCGATTAAATGATCCATTACATGAATTATAACAACTGTGTCAATTGAGTTATCGGGTATAGTTGAGAAATCAAACATTTCGTGAATTATTGAAGAAGAGTTGCCAAAAACTACATTTTCTAAATCTTTTTTTACAGCTATATTTGGTTCCAGTAACCAATACTTTTCATAATTACCTTCTATTACACAATTTTCTGTAAATAATCCAATATCAGGACCTACCTCAAGGTAGCTTCCTTTTAATTCTGTGTATTTTTTCAAAAACTCAAAATAACCTTTCTGTGTTTTTCTTAATGCTGACATTGGTACTTCATCCATATTTGCCGGCATCTGACTATATAATTCTGAGAGTTGATCATTGCTAAAAAATATTGGGCAGTACAGAGTTTTGCATCTACTGCATCTTGAATATGTAAAAATTATTTTTTCTTTAAAAAAACCATTCCATATTTCTTTTAATATTGAGTATTCTGATTTTTCTGCTCTTATCGGTGATTGCACTTCCTCGATTGGTACATTTGAAGAGCACATAGGGCAATTTCTATTTACATATGAAATATTCATCAATACAACCTACCTCTCTTACAATTGTAATTATTATTTTAATTATATAGTACTATATTTATTATAATACGCATAAATTATTTATTATCTAAAGTACTTTTAAAAGTTATTTTTAAATGCCAGAAATAACTTAATAACATTAATATTATACTAAATATAATTTGTGAAATTGATGGGTGAATCAGAAGAACCTCTACAAATATTGGTAAAAATATTAGATTTAATCCTAGTATTATCAAATGAAATAACATAAATTTTATATACTGTTTTAATATTCTGCCAGAAGACCTAAACACATAATACTTAGTGGTTAAGAATGCAAAGTGCGTGCTAATAAAAAAACTAATATATAAAATTTCAATATAAGAAAAAGTGGTATTAAAAAATAAATACAAGAATGGGTAGGATATAAATCCTATAATTGTATTTAATCCACCAAAAATACCAAACCTAGTAATTCTAGATTTATTGTATACATCTTTAATTTTACTTGTCATCAAATGGTTTTATTAACATATTTTCTTCTAACTCATCTTTTGGTAAAAACGGGGACAAATCTTCTAGTGGTGGTGACGTAATGCTACCGTCTGAATGAATTTTAGCTCCTAATTTTGGCGCAAAAACTTGTTTTTCATCGATCATGATCTCGCATATAACAGGTCCATTTGTTTTTAAAACCTTAGATATTTTTGAAGTAAGCTCATCATGATTATTACATCTTTCAAATTCTATTCCAAAACCTGCACTTAACTTTTCAAAATTTGGAAAATTTACACCACTTTTTGGACCAGCGCCAAATTCTGTCCCATTAAAAAAGTTCTTTTGCGTTTGGAACATGGAAACGTAGCCACTATTATTTAAAATAAAAATTTTTATAGGCAAATTATTTCCTATGATTGTTTGAAGCTCCTGCAAATTCATCATGATTGAGCCGTCACCAGCCAAACAAATAATATCTTTATTACCTGATGCTTTGCATGCTCCAATTGCTCCTGGCAAGTCATAGCCCATGGTTGCACATCCTGAATTTGTCCATAGTCTCTGGCCTTTCCTCAAGAAAGCAGCCTGGAAACTAGTTACACAAGCTGTTCCGTTTGCTGAGACAACGATTTGATCTTCTGGCAACTGATCAAATAATTTATCCATAAAGCAGTAAGGATTTACTTTAGAATTACTCCAGTATTCTTCCAAAACAATTGGGTACTTTTTCTTTCTGATTTCACACCATTTCAACCATTCTTTATGATCATTATTCACACTTTTATACAAAGATATTTCTTTATAAAAAATTGGAAGAAAATCTTTTAGGTCGGCATTAATCTTCATATCAGCTTTAACAGTTTCTTTTTGAAGCTCTATATTATCTATCTCCACCCATACTTTAAATGCTTCTCTAGCAAACGATTTTGAGTTATAACTAACTTGTCTAATATTTAGCCTACTACCTAAAACTAAAAGTAAATCTGAGTTTTGTACTACAAAATTTCCAGGTCTATCACCAACCGTTCCAGGTCTTCCCATATATAGAGGGTGATCGTTCCAAATTACATCATGAGCATTCCATGCCGTAACAACTGGAATTTCTAGTTTGCTAACTATCTCAATAAATTTTTTATGTTGTCCACTTAATCTAATACCACTTCCAGCTAAAATTACCGGTCTTTTTGCTTTACTAATTTTATCTAAAAGACTTTTAGATATTTCATTTAAATTTAAAATTTCTGAATTTTTTTTAATTTCATCAGGACTGAATCCTTTTAAATTTTCTGTTTCAATTTCTGTCGCTTGAATATCCAATGGAATATCTAACCAACATGGTCCAGGCCTTCCTGATGTTGCTAAGTAAAAAGCCTTTTCTAAATGATATCTAACTGAGTCTGGATCAGTAATCATATGCGAATATTTTGTTACTGGCCTTATAACTTCTTGTATATCTAATTCCTGATCACCAAATTGTCTTAATGGCAATCCAGTACTTCTGACAGTAGTTTCATATTTTACTTGCCCAGATATAATTAACATTCCAATACTATCAACGAAAGCTCCGTACACTCCTGTGATTGTATTTGTTCCTCCAGGGCCAGATGTTACATTTAGTAATGCTAATTTATTATTTACTCTGTAATATGCTTCAGCAGCAATACTACAAGCTTGCTCATGATGATTATATAAAGTTTCAATTTTTGGGTGTGTAGAGATTGAGTGATTAAGATGCATAGACCCACCACCAGTTATCATAAAAGCATGCTCGATACCCATTTCATGAACTTTATTTGCCACCCAATCAGATAATTTTATTTTCATTTTTTATTCCAAATTGCTGTTCTTGTAATTGCTTCATCAATATCTACAGTAAGAACATGGTTTGATTCTTTCTGGATCAATGAAATATCTGGCACATATCTACCTAGGTTCCATCCACCATCATTTTTTCCTAGAATTTTATATTCTTTATTACCAATCAAATTAGCTACTTTAATAGCTAATTCTTCAATAGAATAACCATAAGGTGAGCCTAAATTATAAGCAATATTTTTTCTACCATTAATTAACATATAAAATAGCCAATAAATTAAATCTGTTGGGTATAAATATGATCTTATGGGCTTACCATTACCTTTGACAATAATTTCTTTGCCATCTAAAGCATCTTTTATGAAGTTGCCAGCAGCAAAATGAATATCTAAGGACAAATAAGGCCCAAGTAAAGCAAATATTCTTGCTATCTTAACATTAACATTATGCTGTTTACAGTAAATAGAGCAAAGCATCTCTGCCGCTCTTTTCGATTCTGCGTAACAATTAACTGTATTTATAATATCTGGACCACCAAGAAATTCTTCATTAACATTTTTTAAATTATATGGTTGGTTTCCATATACTGCTCCAGAACTCATAAATAAAAAACTTGAGCCATTATTTTTTTTTGCAAAATTTAAAATATGCTTTGTGCCATCGACAATTGTGCTATACATAAGTAAAGGATTTTTTTCATTTAAATCAGCACTTGCATCAGTAGCTCCATGGATTACATGAGTGAAAATTTCATTAGGGAATTTAAAATTACATATATCTCCCTCTAAAAATAAAATATTTTTAGAATTAAATACTTCCGGGTATTTTTTTTTAAATCTATTTATATCTCTAGTTAGAACCGTAACTTTAATATTTGCATTATTAATATGATTAAGCTGAATAATAGTCTTTAAAATCCAAATTCCAATAAATCCAGTACCACCAGTCAAGAAAATATTTTTATTATTTAATTCACCCAAAAAATATTTCCCATTTTCTATGATGTCATTGATATCGTTATTTATATTCCACATAGTAAATTTTATATATATTGATTAGAAAACTCAAAATTATCGTGCACTTTTACTTTTTAATTTTTCGTTATACGACGCCCATATTGTAACAGCAATCAATAATATTAGTATTGCTGCATTAATAATAGTATTACTATTAAAATAAAAGTACTGCCCTCCAGGGTAACCAAATAGTACCTTATGAACAAAATAGTAACCTTTTGGAATCATTAATAGTGTCATAGACCCTAGTAAAAAACTATCTACCCAATTTTTTCTACTTGATTTTATTAGAATAATTATTGGAATCAAAAAATACATTAGCTTATAGTCAGTTGATGTAACAGGCAGCAAACATAATGCTGAAGCTGCTAAAATGAATTTATGAGAAATATTTTTCATCTTAATAATTCTATATATTATAAAAAATAAAACTAATGCAGCAAATATATAATAATATGGATAAGGATTAAACATTATGTTATTTGGCCCTATTATAAGTCTATAGGCATTTAGCAGAGAATGTGAAAACGGAATGCCACTCCAGCCTTGAATCATAGTTACTGAATAGGAATTCATTCCATCCATAAATCCTGTTGACCACGTTGTAATATTAGATACGAAATCACCACGTATATTAAGAGCTAAAAAATTTAATGAAACAAAACCTAATATAGATCCTGTTACAACATTCCAAAAATTTTTTCTATTGATTATTACAACAATAAAGAAAAGCGGATAAATTTTTATTGAAGCTGAAAATCCAATAAATATTGCACTCCAAAAATGTGAACGCTTAATAAATAAATAAAACGCAATCGCAATCATTATAAAACAATGACTCTCAAAATTTGAAGTATGTAGAGTTAATAATACTGGATATGAACATATAGCTAGAGCTAAAATAATTATAAATCTTTTTAATATGTCTAAAGAAATAAAACTATAGTATAAATAAAAACCTAAAAAAACTATATATGAATATACAAATATAAACGCAGTAACATATGGATTTGGGTAACCATACATAGCTCTACCAATATCTTCTAGCAAACTCAAAGGAATAATGGCTGCTGGAAGATAATTAAAATTTATATTCCACCTTAATCTCCACCACTGATCAGCTAGAGAAAAAAAATCTGAGAACATTGTAACTGGATTTGGTAAAAAAAATGATTCTTTATAAATCCTAGTATATCCATTTGGTCCTGGCACTGCCTGCCAGTGAACATAATGGAAAAGCACTGCAAATATTACTCCGAAAAACATTGTTAACAATACAAAATTCAAACGTGATTCATTAACTTGTTTTTTAATTACAGGAAAGATTTTTACTTTTCTGTAAAAAAATAGTACATCATCCGTAACTAAAGCCAAATATTTGTTATTTTTTACTTTTAATATCACTAACAAAAAAGAAAAATTAAATTTTTTAATTAAATTTTTAAAATTAGATAAAAGTATTAATATTAATTTATTCACTTATAATTTGTTTACATATTAAATTAAAAATAATTTTTTTAGAAATTTCAACATATTAATTCTTATTTGAAGTCTCTTGGTCCAAAATATACTAATTCTAAGGAAATATCCACATTCTTTATACCGTCAAAATATTGGGAACCAATTATTGGGAAATTATCTTTTTGCATTTTATATTCTTTAGGAAGCTGACTTATAAAACTATTAAAAGAGTTTTTGGCATATATATTATGGCTTGATGTTAAAACGAAAAACTCTTTCACTTTATGATTTATTAAGTAATTTTCTATTAATACCTTGCTATAAGATAAAGGTAATGGTGCATTATAAAGAGGTGATGTATAAAAAATACGGCGTTGTATTGAGCTGCCTTTTTCATCTACAAAACAACTTCCAAAACTTGATACTTCAAAAAAGTCTGCTAAAACTACAAAAGGTATGTCAGTCTTCTCTGCGCTTTTAAATTTACTATAGAAATCAGATAAAAATTTTCTATAGCGTAATTCATTTTTTTTACATACCTCGCTAGGATTTGATACCGAAAAAAACTTATTAGAAAGCCCATTAATATTGTTTTGCGTAATATTAATAATACTAAAAGGGGTTTCTTTTTTATTTGGAATTTGAAATGAAAAGCTAACTATGCCAAATATCGCAAGACTTATAGTTATATTCCTTATCAATCTTTTACAAGTTTTATTATCATCATTAGGCTCTATCTCTTTACTTTTCCCACTACTTTGCATAGCGATTAAAGTAAAAAATAGTAATGGAAATATTGCTAGAAGATTATGAGATAAAGGTCTGTAAGAATAATATGCAAACGATGCAATAACTGGCATTGCCAGTAAAAATGCATATGGGTCTCTATTAATTAAGATATGTCTAATTATCATGACTGTTACAAATAATAAAGGTGCTGTTACCCAAATACTTCCAGATGAATGCCAACCATATCTCGTAGACACATAATAGTACTGGTGATCAAATACATAAGTATAAATACCAAGCATTGTAATTATTAGTAGAACTACAATTACTATTAATAAATGTAAGCTAGTTTCTTTATAAAAAAATTTAAACCTTTCTATATAATCATGATGATTTAAAAAGTTAGCTATGAATCTGAGCCCAATTAACATAATTATTGCAGTTGCAAGTGACAAAATTGTAAGCGAGCTCCAGGTTAGCGCTAGCAAAATAGAGATAACAAAGATTATTTTTGAAATTAGCGAGTCTGATTTATTAGAAATAAGAGCATATGAAAATACCATCATATAAAATGGAAAGAATCTTACAACGCTTGATGATGGGTAGGCTTGTGGTCCAACAGAAGAAGGATCAACGAATAAGACTAATATTGCAAAACTGAATGGCAAGCTAAATATATATTTTGATTTTCTACATAATAAAAGTCCCATAAGGAAAATTAAGTTAAGTAATACTGCCTGACCTAACCAAACTGAAAAATGTGGATTAGGTGAAATTTTACTCATCAATAAATTAAATGTCATGGAATACTGCGATAAAGTAGAAAAAAAATTCTGGAAACCTATTTCATATGTTGGGCCTGTGAAATAAGCCCAATGTAAAACTGGGCTAGCATATTCTAAGACATCTGTCCTAAATGAAAAGAAAATAAAACCTATAATTAAAAATATATAAGTAATAGATCTTTTTTGTGAGAAAAACGTAAGTTTTTTTAAAATATAAGTTAATTTCTCAGGAGTATTAGATGCGAATTCTCTGATTTTTAAGTTATCAGAAGCTAATAAATATGAGCTTAAAACCCCAATAATGCTATAAAAAATAATATGACTTTGAATTGAATCTCTTACACCATGGCCTGTTAGAACGCCTAGAAACATTATATAATAAATACTATACTCAATAACTATGTCTAGAGAAGGTCGTTTTGGGTTCCCATTAAGATATCTCAATTGTAAACAACAAATTAAAAATACAAATGCTAAATAATTCATAATTCCAGGTATTGGCATACCTGGAGTCTTACTTATTTCATAAGAAAAAATAATAACAAAAGATAAGAATAAAAAATGTGGCGTCATTATTTTAACTATAGATACTAGAAGAGGATTGAGTTTTTGATAAAATATTATTTTTTCAAAGGTATTTGAAAATAACATATTTTTTTTGGGAAAAATAAAAGCTAAAACAACCCAAGAAGACATTGCAACTACAGCTATTTTTACATCACCGAAATATCTAAAAAAAATTACATAAAAAATAAAAGCACCGAATAACATGACATTAGTAGGTTTTTGTACATTATTGTTAACATTCATGGTAAATAACCTATGTAATTAAAAATTAAAAGAGCACATTAGACAATCTTTTTTTGTTTCGTATAACAAGCATTGTGTTTCTTTTATTAAATTAAAATAGATTATATATCATTTATTCGATAATATTAATATAATATAATTTGTTGCAAATACTAAGAAATTGAATTTAAAAAATAAAAATAAGGCTTTTTTCCTAGATAGAGATGGGACTATTAATAAATATATACCCTATATTGACAAAATAGAAGATTTTGAGATCCTAGATGGTGTGTCTCAAGCAATTAGAATGATAAATGATTCAGAATGGTTGGCTATTGTGGTGACAAATCAACCACAAGTTGCAAGAGGGCAGTTAACTGAAAATGATATTGTAGCTATGCACGATAAAATGGAGAAATTATTAGAACAAGATAATGCTAAAATTGATGGAATTTATTATTGCCCGCATAGTCCTGTTGGAAGTTTTAATGAAGGCAATAAAGAATATCAAATTAATTGCTTATGCAGGAAACCCCAAAAAGGTTTGTATCTTCAAGCACAAAAAGATTTTAAAATAAATTTAGAAAACTCTATCTTCATTGGAGACACAACTAGAGATATTGCTGCTACAAATGATATCGGTGGAAAATCTATTTTATTAAAATGCGGTCTTGGTGGGAAAGATAAAAAATACCCAGTAGAGCCAGATCATTATTGTGATGATTTACTGCATGCTGTAGAACTTATGCTAAAAAATTAATAATTTATTTTAATAATTCTTGGTACTTCATAATCTGATTTACAGATGTTTGAGAAATATTTTCATTTTTTTCAAAACTTTTATACCAGTCGATAATTAATTCTAAAGTTGCATTTATATCTAAAACAGGGTGCCAATTTAAAATATTTTCAGCTTTTGATATATCTAATTTTAAATAATTTGCCTCATGTAAAGCCTCAGACTTTTCTTTTTCAAATCTCCAGTCCGCACTCTCTCCCCAATTCTCACACAGATTCTTTATTATCCACTCAACATCTCTTACATCTGAGTGTTTTGGTCCAAAATTCCATCCAGCTGCGTAATCATGCTCGCCGTTGTATAGTTTTTCAGCTAGCATTAGATAGCCCCTTAATGGCTCTAATACAAATTGCCAAGGCCTAATTGCGTTTGGATTTCTTATTATTACTGCATGATTTTTATAAAATGATTTTATTGCATCGGGTATAAGCCTATCTTTGGACCAATCACCTCCTCCTATAACATTTCCTGCTCTAACCGATGCCATATTAATTTTTCCTTCGGGCTTGAAAAAAGAATTTCTGTAAGCTGATGCTACTAGCTCAGCGCATCCTTTGCTGCTGCTATATGGGTCGAATCCTCCCATTGGCTCATCTTCTTTATACCCAAATTCCCTTTCTTTGTTTTCGTAACATTTATCACTAGTCACATTAATTATAGATTTTACCGAGTGACATTCTCTTGCCGCTTCGAAAATATTTATAGTTCCCATTATGTTTGTTCTGTATGTACTTATTGGATCACTATAGGAATCTCTAACTAAAGCTTGTGCAGCCATGTGTATTATAATGTCAGGCTTTGATTTAATAACTGCTTCCTTAAGAGAATCTATGTCACATATATCACCTACTATGGAATTCATCCCATGCGCAATCTCAGCATCCTTAAAAAAATTTTTTCCGTCCTTTGGTTCTAAAGAATACCCTGTTAATTCTACTTCTAAATTCTTTAGCCACAAGCATAACCAACTTCCTTTAAATCCAGTGTGCCCTGTAACAAATACTCGTTTTCCTTTCCAAAATTCTAAATTCATTCCCAAGTTTTCCAAGGTGCTTTATTATTTTCCCATAACTCTTCTAGTAAATTTTTCTCCCTTAACGTATCCATTGGCTGCCAAAAACCATCGTGCTTAAAAATCATAAATTCCCCATCTTTTGCAATATTTGTTAGCGGCTCTGATTCCCAGGCAGTACCATCATTGCCTATATAATCTATACATTTTGGAGATAGCACAAAAAACCCTCCATTGATCCAACCACCATCTCCTTTTGGTTTTTCAATAAATCCCTTGCATTGTTCTCCTTCAATATTTAACGCTCCATATCTTCCTGGAGGCTGAACTGCTGTAACAGTAGCTAGTTTATTATGCTGTTCATGGAATTTAATTAGTGAAGATATATCTACATCTGCCACTCCATCTCCATAAGTGAAACAAAACGATTCTTCGTCTTTAAGGTAAGGAAGGACTCTTTTTAACCTTCCTCCAGTATTAGTTTGTTCGCCTGTATCTACAAGAGTTACCTTCCATGGCTCTGCATTTTGGTGATGCACTTCCATGCCGTTCTCAATCATATCTATTGTCACATCTGACATGTGTAAAAAATAATTAGCGAAGTATTCTTTTATAAGATAACCTTTATAGCCACAGCAGATAACAAATTCATTAATCCCATGAGAGGAATAAATTTTCATTATATGCCATAAGATTGGTTTACCACCTACCTCTATCATTGGTTTTGGTTTTAGATGTGTTTCTTCAGATATCCTAGTTCCCAAACCACCTGCTAAAATAACAGCTTTTTTCACCATGCTTCTACCCTTCTCTTTATTAATGATAATATTTATGATTATACATATATATAATAGCTCGCATCACTCAAATAAGGTATTTTCTTTTACAGATTTAGCCTGCTTATCTTTTTCAGACAAAATGTATTCAGATGTTTGAGGCCAATCTATCGCCAAGTCTGGGTCATCATACCTTATTGCGTTTTCGTACTTAGGATTATAATATGCAGTCACTTTATAAGACACCTTTGCCACATCTGATAAAGTTAAGAAACCATGCGCAAATCCTTCGGGTACCCATATTTGCTTTTTACAATTACTTGATAAGTTTACTCCTTCCCATTGCATAAAAGTACTAGATGATCTTCTAATATCAACAAGAACATCATAAATCTCACCACTTATAACTTTAATTAATTTTCCTTGGGCTTCAGGATTTACTTGAAAATGCATCCCTCGCAATACGTTTTTTTGTGACTCTGAGTAATTATCTTGAACAAAAGTAATTTCTTTTCCTACGATTTTAGAAAATTCTTTTTTGTTATAGCTTTCTAGAAAACAACCTCTTTCATCTGAATATATTTCAGGCTCTATGAGTAAAGCGTCCTTTAATTGAAGATTTTGAATATTCATTTATTATTTAAATTTCTTCCGCTAAGTTTTTCAAATATTTTCCATAATTAGTTTTCATTAAGGATTCTGATATTTTTAATAATTGCTCGTTGGATATCCACCCTGCTCTATAACTAACCTCTTCAGGGCAACATACTTTTAATCCTTGTCTATTTTCTAGTGTTGATATAAATTGTCCTGCTTGCAATAATGAATCATGGCTCCCTGTGTCTAACCATGCATACCCTCTTCCCATGTATTCAGCTGTTAGAGTATTTTGTTCTAGGTACATACTATTAATATCAGTTATTTCTAACTCCCCTCTTTCTGAAGGCTTTAATGACTTTGCAAAGTCTACAACTTGTTCATCGTAATAATATAAGCCCGTTACTACATAATTAGATTTAGGATTTTTAGGTTTCTCTGATATTGAGATAATTTTTTTTTGTTTAAATTCTATCACTCCATAGTTTTCAGGATTATCTACTCTATAGGAAAAAATAGATGCCCCTTCCAATCTATTACATGCATTACCTAATAAATCAGGCAAGTTTGCACCATAAAATATATTATCTCCTAATATTAATGCACTATTTTTACCTGATATGAATTTTTCACCAATTAAAAATGCTTGCGCTATTCCTTCAGGAGAATTTTGAACCTGGTAACTAATACTTATTCCTAATTGATCGCCATTGCCTAAAAGATTATAGAAATTTTCTTTCTCATGAGGTCTTGTAATTATAAGTATATCTCTTATCCCAGATAACATTAAAGTTGATAAAGGGTAATAAATCATTGGCTTGTCGTAAACTGGCATAAGTTGTTTACTAACTGATTTACTCAGCGGGTAAAGTCTTGTGCCTAGACCTCCTGCAAGTATTATTCCTTTTCTTTCTTCATTTATCATATTATTGAATTTTCTTTTATTTTAGTTTTTATAATATCTCTTGTTGCGCTTCTTACATCGTCTTCCCACTGAGGCATTTCTACCGATAATAACGATTTTATTTTATTTGTACACAAAACAGAGTTTTTTGGTCGCTCTGCAACTGATTTAAAATCATTAGACGATATGGCGTATATACTGTCTGAATTAATTTTTAGTGGATAATCTAGTTTCAATGCTTCCTCAACTATTACTTTAGCGCAATCATACCAGCTGCAGGAGCCTTCTGCCACAAGGTGGTACGTTCCAAAAATATTTTTATTTTGATGTTCACACATATAACTTATTAAATTACTTGTAACTTTAGATATAAAATCTGAAGAAGTAGGAGTGGAAATCTCATTATTAACTATATCTAACTTATCCTTTTTTTCAGCTAAATTAATTATCTTGCTAATAAAATTATTACAAGACTTGCTAAATACTCTGCTAGTTCTAATGATTATATGCTTATCATTAATCCTGGTATTTCTCTCACCAAATAATTTTGATTTCCCATATATATTTAGTGGATTTTCTTTATCTTCTTCTAAGTATTTTTTATTTTTTATTCCGTCAAAAACATAGTCTGTTGAATAATGTATGAGAGGTATATTATTATTTTTTGTTATCAAAGAGATTGTTTCTACAGCATCAGAATTTATTAAAAATGCTTTCTTTGGGTCACGTTCAGCTTGATTTACATCTGTATAAGCAGCGGCATTAATAACAATATCAACTTCTATATTATTAAATACCGCTATAATTTCATCTTTATTTTGCAAATTACATTCTTTTCTACCTAAAACGAATACCTCATGATTAACTTTTAAAGCGTTAGATAAAGATTTTCCTATTTGCCCATTCTTACCAAATAATAAAATTTTCATTTATATTGTGATTCTAGCCAATTACTATATTCTTCAGACATAGGTTCTTTAAGCCAGTCTTTATTTTCTAAATACCATTCAATTGTTTTTCGAATTCCTGATTCAAAATCTTCATGCGCAACCCAGCCTAATTGTGTCTGTATTTTTGAGGAATTAATTGAATATCTTCTGTCATGTCCAGGCCTATCTTTAGTATATTCTATTAATTCTTTATAAGAATATTTTTTAGAGCTTGGTTTTAGCTCATCTAATATTTCACATATTTTACTTACGACCTGTATATTAGTTTTTTCATTATTGCCTCCAATATTATATGTTTCGCCAGGTATTCCTTTATCAAGAATTTTTCTTATAGCAGAGCAATGATCCTCTACATATAACCAATCTCTTATTTGCAAGCCATCTCCGTAAATTGGAATCAGTTTGTGTTGTAATGCGTTTATAATGCACAAAGGTATTAATTTTTCTGGATATTGATATGGGCCATAATTATTAGAACATTTAGATATTAGCGTTGGCAAACCATATGTTTTATTCCATGCTCTAACCAAATGATCTGCAGATGCTTTACTAGCACTATATGGGCTATTTGGACTATATGGATTTTTTTCGCTAAAGGAGGGATCATCAGTCTTCAAGTCTCCGTACACTTCATCTGTAGAGATATGAAAAAATCTAAAACTTTGTCTTTCATACTCTAATAGATTGCTCCAATATTCTCTAGATGACTCTAATAAATTAAACACACCTAAAATATTTGTACTTATAAAATCTTCTGGACTGCTGATTGACTTGTCTACATGAGTTTCTGCTGCAAAATTAATTATAGCTCTAGGCTTAAAATCATTAAAGATACTTTTTATAAATTTTTTATTTCTAATGTCGCCTTCAACAAAATTTAAATTTTTTTTATTATTTATTTTACTTAAATTATTAATATTTCCTGAGTAAGTTAGCAGGTCTATATTAATTACCTTCTCATTAACCTTAGTGGCCCAATCCAATATGAAGTTTGAACCAATAAACCCTGCGCCACCTGTGACTACAATAGTCATTTACTTGAGAGATAGACCATGTTCTATTAAATCACAAAAAATTTGCCCTATCATGATATGCATCTCCTGTATTCTTGCTGTAGAGTCTGAATCAACAATTATTGAATGGTCTGCTATGTTTCTAGCTGCGCCTCCATCTTTACCCAATAAACATATTGATGTTACTCCAATCTCGCTACATTTTGATAAAGCGTTAACTACATTTGCGCTGTTACCTGAGGTTGTTATACCAATTAGAGCATCACCTTTGGTCCCAAGGCCCTCTATTTGTCTTTCAAAAACTTTCTCATACGAGTAGTCATTAGCTATACAAGTTAAAGCTGAAGAATCTGTTGTTAATGCTAAAGATTTTAGAGGGCGCCTATCGTTTTTATACCGACCAATAAGTTCAGCTGCAAGGTGCTGGGAATCACCGGCACTCCCACCATTACCACACCAGAATATTGTATTACCATTAGATAATACTTTAACTAATATATTAGAAATTTGTTCAATTTTAATAATTACTTTGTCATCAAAAGAATTTATAACATTTTTATGTTCTTCGATGTGAGATGAAATAATACTTTTGAATTCCATAATTTTTTAGCTGTAGGAGTAATAATACAAAATAACCTGCTTAAAAAAAATTGTCAATCTTATTCGTTAAGTTCTTTCTGATATACCAGGCTAATTATAAGCACAATAAATAATCCAAAAACATTATCATATAGTGCTGCATTAAATAAAGAGCTTACAGAAACAATGACAAACACTCCAGCACCAAGGAATTTATTATTTGACTCTTTAAAGAGTGAGTAAAGAAAAAGCACATATAAGGAAAGTCCAAATAATCCAAGCTGAGTAGATAAACTAATAAGTTCATTATGTGGATTGTTTGTAATAGCTAATTTTTTATTCACATGAATATCTTTTTTAACAATAAAATTAGTTATGGTATCTTGATAGCTTCCAACTCCACTTCCAAGAATCGGAGCCTTATAAACGTTATCGATTCCATTTATAGCCCACAACGTTCTTAAGCCAATTGAACTAGTATAATTTTTATTCATAAGTAATTTTACATCATCTAAAGTATCATTTACTGAGTTCATCATAGTATTGGACAAAGGAGAAACAGAAATTAAAAAAATAAATAAAAATGAAAATGTTATAACAATATTTTTTTTTGTATAAGTATAATAATAAATTATTAAAAATAATAGCAGTATTGCAATAATGTAAGAATTTCTTGAGTCGTTCATAAAAATAATATTGTAAAAACATAGTGCAGAAAAAAAATATAATAAGAAATTTTTATTTTTTCTAGCCACGTATATAGACAAATAGGCTAAAAAAGAAAAAATTACGCCATGTACTATACTATTTTGAAAGACAGCTGCGTTGGTTAATGTTCCTACTAAGTTCATATCAAAGTAATTATATAAAAAATTAAAATTAACAATATTAAAATATTTTAAATATGACAAAGAAAGAACTATTACACCGCCAGCTATAAAGTAATTTATTATAAGTAAATGATTTTTATTTCTTCTTATATGATGAAATAAAATTGGGATATATAAAAATTTAACATATTTTTTTAAAGTATTACAAATTGAATCAAAATCAGCTGTCGTATAATATATTGATAATAATAGAAAAATAAATATTAAAATACCATACAGCATAAATTTTTTTTCAATTATATTTTTATAATCTTTTTCTATGATTATTCTAAGTGTAGTTGACGCAACAGCTGCTAATAAAAAAAAATTCAGAAAAGCTGTTGAAATTAATATAAAAAAAGATGCCAATGGTAAAAAATATTTTTCCAGACCTTTCAATTTCACA
>Ga0115003_10001796_pt1 | contig 18380 bp, 14 predicted proteins | sample ArcticOcean_MG_C_7_FD_88736 | JGI IMG/M metagenome (GOLD analysis project Ga0115003, IMG submission 88736) | Marine microbial communities from western Arctic Ocean - ArcticOcean_MG_CB11_88 | ecosystem: Environmental > Aquatic > Marine > Oceanic | place: Arctic Ocean: Canada Basin | collected... | reverse complement strand
GATACCCGTGACGCCCTCGACTTCGGCCGACCGTGTGTCCAGCTGGGGTCGATGTTAGGTGGTGTCCCAGCTGAGGATGAAGACGGATTGGCCGGCGACGAGGATTGTCTCTATCTCAACGTTTGGGCCCCGCGTGTAGAAGCCGAATCGGTGCCGACGGGTGATGCACAATGGCCCGTGATGGTCTTCATTCATGGCGGCGGGAATATCCGAGGATATTCCGGGGCCCGCATGTACGACGGGGCGAAGCTGGCCGGGCGAGAGAATGTCATCGTCGTGAGCATCGCCTACCGCGTCGGCCCTTTAGGCTTCTTCAGTCACCCGGCCCTTCGAAGCGAAGCGGATGACGCGGTTGAGGCGTCGGGCAATTTCGGACTGCTCGATCAAATTAGCGCTCTTGAATGGGTCCAGTCCCATATCGAAGAGTTCGGCGGCAATGCGGCGAACGTGACGATCTTCGGCCAGTCGGCTGGAGGGCAAGATGTCTTCGCGCTCTTGTTAGCCGAACGTTCCAAGGGTCTCTTTCATCGCGCCATCGCGCAGAGCGGTGTGCTCGCGACGGTAAGCCGTGCCGAAGCCGAAAATCCTGTGAACGCAGCCGAACCCGGATGGCGTCAGAGTTCGGCAGAAGCGGTGGTTTCGCTTCTTGAGAGAGCCGGCGTGGTCCCGGACCGCGGCGCGGCTAGAAACTACGCCGAGGAGCTTCCTGCAGTGGATCTACTGGGGTTCTTGCGGAGTCGATCTGCGCGTGAGGTGATCGACGTTTACCGCGACCCTGAGCGTCCTGAGGCTCTGCGTGTGCCGAAGCTGATCCGTGACGGAGCATTGCTTCCCGCTGGAGACTGGCTCGAGGCGATGCGGGCGGGACGTTTTCATAATGTTCCGATTTTGGCCGGCGCGAATCGCGATGAGTGGAAGCTCTATATGACGCAGGACGAGGATCTCGTTCGGCAACGATTCGGCGTCTTCTTTCGCGTACGTGATCCCGAGAGCTATGAGCGCTTTTCACGACTTCATAGCGGGTGGTGGGCGATGGCGGGGGTGACTAATCCGCTAAATGCTCTTGAATACGGGGGAGCGAAAGCCCTCTTCGGGTACCGATTCGATTGGGATGATTTGTCGCCTTTGTTAGGCCAGGATGCGTCGGAGATAATCGGTGCTGCGCACGGTTTCGAACTCCCTTTGTTATTCGGGAGTTTTGATCTCGGCGATCCTTTGCTGAGTCGACTCCTTTATGCGGAGGAAGGCCGAGCCGGGCGCGAAGAACTCTCCCGGCAGATGATGGCCTACTGGGCGACGTTCGCGCGGAGCGGGGATCCGGGCCGCGGGGGCGGAAAGGACTTGCCCGAATGGTCGGCATGGAATTCTGGAGTGGGGACAGCACAAAACGGTCCCGGCCGGTGGATGATCCTGGATGCGCCAGATGATGGAGGTCTCCGGATGAGTGCTGCTCATGCGACCCGCACGCGTTTGGTCGCTGAGATCGAGGCGGACACGTCTTGGGACGTGGCGACGCGATGTGCCTTCTATGAGGATCTTCTTTGGAAGCACGAGCGGCTGACGCAGGATGCGCTCTTGGCCGTATCATCAGGCCGCTGCCGCCTCGACCGCTAGCGAGCCTCCGTCAGGCTGCGCCAACTGAGAAGAACAGGGCGGGGTGCGGTCTCGGTCGACCGCCGCGGGAATTGCCCTAGACTCCGCCGCCCCGAGAGCTTGAGCGGCTTGGGTCTATTCCGTGCGCGATCGCGCGAAGCAAGCAGAGGGAGCCGCATGGCCCCGGATTCCGAATCAAAGGCTGATATCCTGGAACGCCTCTACGAGGTGATTCTTGCCCGTCGTGATGAGCGACCAGAGGGCTCGTACGTTGTGCGGTTGCTCGATGGTGGCTGGGAAGCGATCGGAGAAAAGATTCGCGAAGAGGCGATTGAAGTCGTCGATGCGGGTCGGGATGAGAGCGATGAAGCGCTGACCCATGAGGTCGCGGATCTCCTCTTTCATGTGTGGGTCGGTCTTGCTGCGCGCAACGTCCCACCCGCGGACGTATACGACGTACTTGCCAAGCGCTTTGGCATAGGCGGACTCGAAGAAAAAGCGGCTCGACTCGTAAATTCCCCCGAGCCCATTCCGGACAAGGATCCTTCCGAATGATTCCCGATGAAAGCCTCCGCATAGCCGTCCCCTCTAAGGGTCGCCTTCGCGATGCCGCTCTCGAAACCCTTGAACGCGCAGGCTTGCGATTTCGCGTGTCCGGCCGTCGGCTCTTCTCCGTGTGTTCGGATACGGGAACCCGAATCATCTTCACAAACACCGCAGACATTCCCGTGCTTGTGGCGGAGGGCGTTGTCGATCTGGGGATTACCGGAAGCGATCAAGTGCTTGAGAAGCGAGTCGACGTTGTCGAACATCGTCGCCTTGGCTTTGGCCGATGCCGTCTGTCGGTGGCGGTTCACAAGGATGCCCCCTTTAAGACCTCCTTGGAACTCGCGGGCCACGTCGTGGGTGCGAAATTTGTGAACCTCGCTCGAGACTATTTCGAGCGGATCGGCGCGAAAGATGTTCATGTCATCGAGATCCAGGGCGCGGTCGAAGTGATGGTTCTATTAGGCCTGGTCGATGCGATCGTGGAAATCGTCGAGACCGGCAACAGCCTGCTCGAGAACGATCTCGTTGAACTCGAGGAAGTCTTGGCAGCGGAAGCGGTTCTGATCGGCGCGGCTTCACCGCGGGACCCGGAGCTGCGCGATCAGTTGCTCCGCCGCGTGGATGGAGTGTTGGCGGCGCGCAAATACACTTTGCTCGAATACAACTGCCCTGCGAACCGGATTGAAGAAGCGACCACGATCACGCCGGGCTTTTCGTCACCGACCGTCCAGCCTCTCCAAGATGAATCCTGGTTGGCCGTGAAGGTGCTCGTCGAAAAGTCGACGACGCAGAGAGTCATCGACCGCCTTGAAGCGATCGGCTGTGTTGCCATTCTTGAAACCGACCTGCGCCACGCGCGTCTCTGAATCCTGCACGAGCTGCGACGAACTAACGATGTGTGAGCTGTGCGCCGAGGCTGCAGCAGGAAACTAGCTCGTGACCGGTTTCGATCGTGCGAGCCAGAATGCGCTGCCGACGACGAGTGCGCCGCCCGCGAGAGCCAGAGCATCCGGAATTTCTCCGAAGACCACCGCTCCCCAGATGATCGCGAAAGCGACCTGTAGGTAGGAGAACGCGGTGCCTTGTGCTGCGGGAAGTACGGCGAGTCCGCGGGTTAGGCTGACTTGGCCGACCTGCGTAGCGACTCCGATGCCTAGCAGGAGCAGCCATTCCGTTCCCTCAGGCCAAACGAAATTCGGCAACATGGTCGGGAGTGCCAAAGGGATCGTAATCAAAGGGAAGTAGAACACGATCACGAGCGGATCTTCCCCGCTCTGGGAAAGCTTTCTCACGACTACGTATGCGGCGGCGCTGCACGCGGCACCGCACATGGCGACGCCCACCCAGAACGGATCGAGTGGCGGCGCGACGCCGTCGAAGAGGAGAGTCGGCCGCGCGACGAGCAGGACCCCCGCCAGGCTGGCGGCGGTTGCTGCAATGATTCTGCGAGAGATCGCTTCGCCCAAAAAGACGCCGGCCAAGAGCGCCGTGATTGCGGGGTACAGATATTGAAGAATCGTGGCTTCCGCGAGAGGCAGATGCGTCACGGCGCCGTAAACGCACGAGAGGCCGGCGAAGCCGAGGGCGCCGCGGATCCATAGCCACCGCTTGTCGTGCCCCCAAGGCGACACGCCCGCACGGCGCAGCAGCGACCAGCTGAGGACGAGGCTTACGATGGCACGCGCGACCACGAGTTCTTGACTCGGTAACCGCTCGCCGGCGAGCTTGACCAGCACCGTCATCACGCTGAACGCGAGCGCCGAGAGCATCATCATGAGGGCGCCGCGCTGCATGCATCTCCGTCGGTGTGGAAGCGCTCTCTGGGCGATGGGAGAGCGGCAAGACGTTCAAGGGATGAGGATCTTGTCCCAGGTAGGACGAACGCGCTCGTGGCCGATAGACTTAGCGGCCGGAGCCCATACTCATGCAAAATCTTTCGCCCAGCATTCGTCATCTTCGCGACCTGATCGCGATTCCATCCGTGAACCCAATGGGGCGGGATGACCTTCCTCCCGAGATCGTTGGCGAGCACGCCGTAGCGGAGCATCTCTCCCGGGCCTTGGGGAAGCTCGGCTTGGACGCCGCATTGGTCGGGGAGGGCGGTCGCACAAGCGTGGTCGCCGAGGCGCGCGCAACGAATGCGATGGACACTCTGCTCGTCGCGAGCCATATCGATACCGTGCCCGTCGACGGCATGGAAATCGATCCTTTCGATCCCGCGATCGAAGGCGATCGAGTTTTAGGCCGAGGCTCCTGCGACACGAAGGCGGGTATGGCGGCGCTGCTCGAGGCGCTATCTCGTGTGCTTGAAAACGGCCGACTTGCACGGAACGTCATTATCGTAGGAGAAGCCGACGAAGAACTCAGCAGCATCGGCGTGCACGATGTCCTGAAGCACCTCGGATCCCGCCGCCCGGATTGGGTGCTCGCGACGGAGCCGACCGAACTGCGCCTAATTAACGCACATAAAGGTGTCGTCCATACACAAGTCTGCGCTCACGGACGCGCTTGCCATAGCTCTGACCCGACTCAAGGACAGAACGCGATCGTGCTTCTCGCGAAGGCGATCCTCTCCATAGACGAAAGCGCACGCGTCTTTACCGACCGTCCCCACCCGGAACTCGGTCCCGCGACACTCTCGGTTGGCATCGTGCATGGCGGGCAGGCGCCTAATATCGTTCCGGACGAGGCGAGGATCTGGGTTGATCGACGGACGCTACCCGACGAGACGCCGGCGATCGTTCAGGAGCAAATAGAGGCCGCGATTCGAAGGGCGGGCGTGGAAGCGCATGTCGTTGTCGAATCTTGCTCGGAAGAGAAGCCGCCCCTGCATACCGATGCTTCGTCGATTGCCGTCCGTGCGACGGCGGATGCTCTGGCCAGGGAAGGGCTCTCAGGAGATTGCGGCCAGGTCGCCTTCGGCACCGATGCGGGCGTCTTTGGCCGTGCCGGGATCCCGGGCGTGGTACTAGGTCCTGGCTCGATCGATGTGGCGCATACCTCGCGAGAGTTCGTTCCGATCGATCAGGTCGAGACGATGGTGCGGATTTTTGAGCGCGTGCTCGAAGGGGCGGGCGGACCTCGTTAGGCGAGGCTGCTGAGTTCGACCGGATTCCCCGTTTCAATGGACTGCTGCGCCGCGACGCCGATCGCGACCGCTTTTCGTCCTGCTTGGACATCGACATCGGCGGATCGCCCCTCACGGATCGCGTCGGCAAATGCGCGTTGTTGGTAGTAGGTCGCTCCGTGATGGAAGCCTGCCTCGAGAACGTCTTTGTCTACCTCGATCGGGATCTCCTCCATCGCGCGTCCCTTGCGTTCGCCTAGTACGACGAGGCTCTCGGGGATGAAACATTCAATTTTCCCGCGGTCGCCGGTGGCGCAGATTTCCTGCTCGTTGCGTGAAGCCTCAGCGAACATGCACAGGTCGAGGAGCGCGCGAACGCCGCCCTCGTATTCGACCATGACGTACGCGTTATCGAGGATATCGGGTGTTTCTCCGCCGTAGGTCTCGTCCAGATGATTCACATCCTGGGCGCCTGAGGCGAAGACGCGAAGGGGTTCTCGGTCGACGATGAGGTTCATGAGGTCGAAGAAATGGCAGCATTTTTCCACGAGGGTGCCGCCGGTATTTCGATTGAACCGATTCCAGTCGTCCACCTTTTTGAGGAAGGGGAAGCGATGTTCGCGAATGGCGAGCATGCGGAGATTTCCAGCGAAGCCGCCACGGATTTCCGCAACGAGTCGCGCCACTGGCGGCATGTAGCGGTATTCCATGCCGACCCAGGTGATCGCCGCGCGATCCGCGCAGGCTGCCACGACGCGGTCGCAATCTTCGAGCGTCGTGCAAAGCGGTTTTTCGACAAGCACGTGAAGAGGTCGGTCGAGCACTTCATCCAGTATGGCGGCGTGGGTGAAGTTGGGGGAGGCGATGATTACTGCATCCAGGGACTCTTGATCGAGCATCTCGCTCGCATTTTCGTACTCGGCAATTCTGTGTTTCGCGGTCTTGCGTCCCAGCTTGCGCGAAGGTGGATTGGGATCAGCGAGGGCAGCGAAGTGCAAGTCATCTTGGAGGGCGAGATTGCGGATATGTTCGAAGCCCATCATTCCACTTCCGATGAGGCCTACGCGGAGGGGATCGGTCGAGGAGAAGGCGCGCTTTTCGAGACGGTCTGTGTTCGACATAGAGCGGAGTATTGCGCTGACGGCTGCAGGGCGCAGGAGACTCACAGTGCCTTAGGCTCGCAGGGGGCTTCAGGCGGCGCGGCCAGGGCACGAAGGCTCCCGCTGGAAGGGCAGCGGAAGGTCAGCCGACCGTTAGCGAAGCGTGATCCGAACGGGGATCCATCGCTGGACGATTGGATCGACAAAGCCCTCGCGCTTCCAGTGAGCGAGGGTCGCATTTAAGACCGTCGCGAGTTGCGGATCACCTTGTCTCACGGCCCAGGAGATCTGCTCGGTTGTGAGCGGCCGATAGAGTCCGTGAAGATCTCGGTTCTCAACGCCCCCGGCGATTCTCCAAACGGTCGGGGCATCGTGAATGAAGTAGTCGATTCGGTCCGCGCGCAAACTACGCAAGCCGTCTTCGACACTGTCGAAGGCGAAGCTCGCGGCGCGAGTCAATGAAGACGCCACATAGCGCTCGCCGGTCGTGCCTCGTTGGAAGCCGACGCGGGTGCCGGGACGCCGAATTTCCTGAATGCGGCCGAAGCGCCCGATGTCCCGATTCCGAATCAAAGCCAGCTGGCCGATTTCCATATAGGGCTCGATGAACTGGACGCGGGAGGCTCTATCTGGCGTGCTTGAAAGGCCGCTCATTACGACGTCGATTTCGCCGGCTTCGAGGGCGTCTAAGAGATCCGGGAAAGGGATTTCGACGAACTCGATGGGGCGGTGAAGGTCGCTCCCGAGACGATGGGCGAAGTCGGCCTCGATGCCGACGATCTCGCCATCCCGCTCGAAGATGACCGGTGGGTAGTCCGGAGAGACTCCGACCCGCAGGGCGGGCTCACTGAATCCGGCGGGACCGAGGTTCGCGCAGCTGGCGAGCACCCATCCTACGAGGAAAAGCGCAACGGGGAGCCCGAGTCTCGAAAAGGACCGTGCCCTTCGATTCTGGTCCCCAATGGCTGAATTCTGGTGCTTTGACACATACCCTCCAGGCAATTGTGCAAGCTACTGCCTTGCACCAGCTACCGCCAATTTCTACTTTGCCGCGCGACCAAAGGGGGCAGGGCCATGAGTGAAGAGAAACCGAAGACTGTGCTGCGAAGCAGCTACCGCGTACCGGACTACCTGATCGATACGGTCGATCTGTCCTTTGAGCTCGCGGAAGACGAGACCCACGTAGGCGCCGTGCTGTCCGTGCGCCGCCGTGAAGACGCGCCGAGTGATGTCGTCCCTCGGCTCGTCCTCGACGGAGAGGCGCTCGAACTCGAGGAGATCGCGATCGACGGCCGGGTGCTGGATGCGTCCGAATACCGCGTCGAGGGCGATGAACTCACTATTCACGCGCCGCCTGCGTGCTTCGAATTACGCACGCGTGTTCTGATTCACCCTGAAACGAATACAGCGCTCTCCGGGCTCTATAAGAGCAGCGGCAATTTCTGTACGCAGTGCGAGGCGATGGGCTTCCGGCGCATCACCTATTTCCTCGACCGCCCGGACGTGATGGCCCGCTATCGCGTGTCGATCGAAGCCGAAAAGGAGCGCTACCCGGTTCTGCTCTCGAATGGAAATCGTGTCGGAGAAGCGGACCTGCCCGGCGGGCGACATCGTGTCGAATGGGAAGATCCCTTCCCGAAGCCCAGCTATCTGTTCGCGTTAGTTGCAGGCGACCTTCAGTGTCATGCGGGGGAATACCGAACGAGTTCGGGCCGCGACGTGAAGCTTGAGATCTGGGTGGAGCCACAGAACTTGGGTGCTTGCGAGCATGCGCTTCGTTCGCTGCAGCGGGCGATGAAATGGGACGAGGATGTCTACGGTCTCGAGTACGACCTCGACATCTACATGATCGTCGCCGTCGGCGATTTCAATATGGGCGCCATGGAGAACAAGGGGCTCAATGTCTTCAACTCGAAGTACGTCCTCGCCTTGCCGGAGACCGCGACCGACGATGACTTTGAAGCGATTGAGAGTGTCATTGCGCACGAGTATTTCCACAACTGGACCGGCAATCGCGTGACCTGTCGAGACTGGTTTCAGCTGACCTTGAAGGAAGGCCTCACGGTCTATCGCGATCAGCGATTCAGCGAGGACATGACTTCGGAAGCGGTCGTTCGGATTGCGAATGTTAAGCAGCTGCGCGCACGGCAGTTTCCGGAAGACGAAGGGCCTATGGCGCATCCCATTCGGCCCGACTCCTATATCTCGATGGACAACTTTTATACGGCGACGGTCTACGAAAAGGGCGCCGAGATCATTCGGATGTACGAGGGATTCCTCGGTCGAGATGGCTTCCGTAAGGGGATGGATCTCTACTTCGATCGTCACGATGGGCAGGCCGTCACGTGTGACGATTTCCGTTTTGCTATGTCGGACGCGAGCGGGAAGAACCTCGAGCAGTTCGAGCGCTGGTATCTGCAGGCAGGGACGCCGCGTTTGCGTGCGCATGGCGAGTATCAAGCGGATCAACAGCAGTACCACCTAACACTTTCGCAGGACTATCCGGAGACGGCCTCCGAAATCACAGGGGCGGCCGATCGCGCGCCACTTCCGATTCCGGTTCGAGTGGGGCTACTCGGGGCAGATGGGCGCGCTTTGCCTGTCGTTCTTGAGGGGGAGATGGGTGGAAACGAAACGACCCGGGTGATTGAGTTCGCTGAGGCGGAGCAGACCTTTGTGTTCTCGGGCCTGTCGGAAGAGCCTGTGCCATCGCTTTTGCGCGGGTTCTCGGCGCCGGTGAAGTTTGAGATGGAGCGCTCCAAGGAGAGCTTCGCTCTGCAGATGGCGCACGATGAAGATCCCTTCAATCGCTGGGATGCGGGCCAACAGCTCGCCCTCGAACTCTTGGTGGCGTCTTCGGAGTCCGCCCATGCGGGCGCGCCGAACGCGCTCGACGCGGGGTTCTCGGAGGCCTGGGGACGGGTTCTGGACGACGAGAGCCTCGACGGCTCGCTGCGCGCGCAAGCGCTGGTCCTGCCCGCTGAACGAGTCATCGCCCAAGAGATGAAAGTGATTCGACCCGATCCGATCCACGCTGCGCGCGAATCCATGGTGAATGCTCTGGCCTTGGCGCATAAAGATGCCCTTTGGGCCCACTACGAAGCGCTCGCCCCGCAAGGTGCCTACGCCCATGAGAAGGGGCAGATCGATCGCCGAAGGCTCCGCAACGTCATTTTGCGCATGCTTGTCGCGACAGGAGAAGAGACCGCAATCGAGTCGGCGTGGGCGCAATTCGAAGGTGCCGACAACATGACGGACGCGCAGTCGGCCTTCGTCGTCCTCGCCGATCTGAAGCACTCGCGTAGAGAAGACGTGATTGCCGCTTTCTACGAACGCTGGAAGGCGGACCCGCTTGTTCTCGATAAATGGTTTTCGATTCAGGCGACATCCGTCCGGAGCGACACCCTGGAGCGAGTCCAAGCGCTCGCTGGGCACGCTGATTTCACGCTCACGAACCCGAATCGCGTTCGTTCCCTGATTGGTGCCTTCTGCTCGGGGAATCAGGTACGTTTCCACGGCGCTGACGGCGGGGGCTACGTATTTTTGGCCGATCACGTCCTGGCGCTCAACGAATCGAATCCGCAGGTCGCGTCCCGTATGGCCTCGATCTTCAACGACTGGCGTCGCTACGAAGACGGCCGCCAAGAGAAGATCCAGGTCGAGCTGAACCGGATTGCGTCGAGCGACTCGCTCTCGAAGGATGTCTACGAGATCGTGAGCCGCGCACTCTCTCGGTGAACGCTCTCGAGTAAGGGGCTGGCCGAATAGAACCGCTTACGAGCAGCGCTGGAGAGTCCTTCGTTTGCCCGTCTATCCATCTACCTACGCGTTCCAACTACCAAGGAAATGAGAAGATCATGGCGAATTTGCACGATTTTGAGGCGAAGAGTATCCGAGGCGACGACTGCAAATTGTCGTCCTTCGAAGGCAAAGTATGTCTCGTCGTCAACGTGGCTTCGGCTTGCGGCTTGACGCCTCAGTACGACGGGCTTCAGCGTCTCTACTCGGAGTATCACAATCGTGGACTCGAGATCCTGGCATTCCCCTGCAACCAGTTTGGTGCGCAGGAGCCGGGAACGGAAACGGAAATAGCCACGTTTTGCGAAACCAATTTTGGGGTCCAGTTCCCGATGTTCAGCAAGATCGACGTGAACGGGGACGAGCGTCACCCGCTCTACGCATGGATGGCGGGCGAAGAAGTCGGTCCAGATGCTGCGGGGGATGTCGCCTGGAACTTCGCGAAGTTCCTCATTGGCAAGGACGGGAACCTGATCGCGCGCTTTGCTCCGCCGATGGAACCCTGTGCCGCAGACGTGAAAACGGCGATCGACGAAGCCCTCGGTTAGGCGCGCTTGTAGGGCGAGATGAGTCCGACTCGTGTCGGGCAGTGATTAGTTTTGATGTCGATCGAGTGCAATCACTCGAGTAGAAAGAGTGGAAACGATGAAGGGCCTGAATCCCGGACAGCCGGTCGTAACGGCGAAGGAGCTTGGTCGTCGCTTCGGGGAGCGTACGATTCTGAAGGGCGCTTCCTTCAGTTTGATGCCGGGGGATCGCGTTGGCGTGCTCGGTGTGAACGGTGTCGGCAAGTCGACCTTGATGAAGATCCTTGCGGGTCGCGACAAGGAATACGACGGCCACCTGCATATCGCGCGGGGCGCGACCGTTGGGTATGTCTCGCAGGAGCCGGAGCTCGACTTCGATAAGAGCGTTCGCGAGAACGTGGAATACTCCGTTGGCGAAGTACGCGCGCTTCTCGCTCGCTACGACGAGATTCTCAAGACTTGGGAAGACCCCGCCGTGATGGAAGACGAGGAACGCATGAACGCGCTTCTCGAAGAGCAGGGCGATGTGCAGGGGCAGCTCGAGGCGCTCGACGCCATGGATCCTGCGGCCCTCGATAACCGCATCGAATCCGCAATGGCCGCGCTTAGGCTACCGCCAGGGGAACGCGATATCGCGTCGCTTTCGGGGGGGGAACGTCGCCGGGTGTCGCTTTGCAAGGAACTTCTCGCCCGTCCCGACGTGCTCATCCTGGACGAACCGACAAACCACCTCGACGCCGATACGGTCGCGTGGCTCGAGACTTTCTTGGCAGGCTATTCAGGCACGTGCGTGCTCGTGACCCATGATCGCTATTTCCTGGATCGCGTTGCGAGTCGAATGCTCGAAGTCTTCCACGGTGAGATCCGCTCCTACGAGGGCAACTATTCGAACTTTCTCGAAGCGAAAGAACAGCAGCAGGAGGTTCAGGACCGCACCGATGTGAACTTGTTGAAGGCCGTCGCACGAGAGCTTGAATGGATTCGCTCGACGCCCCAGGCGCGGCGCACCAAGTCGAAAGCACGTATCTCGGCCTACGATGATCTCGTCGATAAAGCGATGAAAATTCGACCTTCGGAAGAGATCGATTTGCGGATTCCCTTTGGACCGAGGCTTGGGACTAAGGTGGTTAGTCTTCGTGGTGTGAAGAAGGGCTACGACGGCAAGGTTCTGCTCGACGGCTTTGATTTCGATATGCCCCAGGGCGCGATCATCGGCGTGACCGGGGCTAACGGCCTGGGCAAGACGACCCTGGTCAACATGATCGTGGGTCGTGAGGAGCCCGACGAGGGCACCGTCGACGTAGGCGAGACGACCAACTTCTGTTATGTCGACCAGACACGCCAGACGCTGCGCGACGATTTTACCGTCTATGACGAAGTTGCAGATGGATCGGACGTGATCGAATACGGCGATAAGACACTGTCTGTTCGTCACTACCTCGCGCGATTCCTCTTCAGCGGATCGATCCAACAGACGGAAGTCGGACGACTGTCGGGGGGAGAGCGCAATCGCCTTCAACTCGCAAAGATGCTCCGGAAGCCTTCAAACTTCATCATCCTGGATGAACCGACGAATGATCTAGACCTCATGACCCTTCGGGTCCTAGAAGAGTCCCTTCTGGAGTACCCCGGCTGCGCCATTGTGATTACCCATGATCGCTATTTCCTCGATCGCGTGGCAACGCATATTCTTGGCTTCGAAGGCGACGGCGAGATTGAGTTTTGCACCGGTTCTTGGGATTTCTATATCGAGCAGCGTGAAAAGCGAATCGCCGCAGGAGGCGGTCCGAAGTCCCAGAAGTTCAAGCACCGAAAAATTTAATACTCGACGCGTCCATTCATGACGCGCGACATGAGGACAGACCGCATGATTCGACACATCGCGATGTTCACATTCAAGCCGGATGCTCCAGACACGGCGGCGCAGTCCCTCGAAGAGGGGCTCTTCTTGCTCGCACAAACGATCACTGAGATCGCCGCGTATACCTATGGTTCAGACCTCGGACTGCGTGACGGCAACTATGATTTTGCTGTCGTTGCCGATTTTGAGAACGACGAAGACTTCAAGACCTACGCTGACCATCCCGACCATCAGGCGTTCATTCAAGATCGCGTCGTGCCTGTTTTGGAGAAGCGAGTCTCCCTTCAGTTTGAGATTTGACCGGCGAAGACGGTTTTGGTTTTTAGGCTCTTGGCGATCAGATAGCGTCCTCACGCAGGAAATCGTCTCTCTCGCTTGACACGCGCCAGCTCGCGCCCACTTCATTATGCGTCGCCCGAAGAGGGCCGCGTGAGGAGAGGGTCGAGAATGCGATTGGACAAGCTGACGATCAAAAGCCAAGAGGCTCTTCAGGAAGCGCAGGGCCAATGCAGTGCTCGAGGCCATCAGAGTCTCGAAGCGAGCCATCTGCTCGCGGCACTTCTTGCGCAACCGGATGGCAGTACGCTTCCGATTCTGCTGAAGTTAGGCGCATCCGCTGATCAACTTGCTGGAGAGCTGGGACGCCAGTTCGAGCAAACTCCGAAGGTCACCGGCGGCGCGCAGCCACAGATGAGTCAGGCTCTCAGCCGCATTATGGAAGCCGCTTTCGAAGAAGCGGCAGGGATGCAGGACGAGTACGTCTCGACCGAGCATTGGCTGCTTGCGATGGCGAGCGATGATGCGGATGCGAGCGGCCGCGTGCTTCGCAGCGTCGGCGCCAACCGGGAAGGGATTCTGCAGGCGCTCCAATCGATTCGTGGCAGCGCCAAAATTACGGACCAGGACCCCGAGTCCAAGTATCAGTCGCTTGAGAAGTTTGGCACGGACCTAACGGATGCTGCGCGGATTGGGAAGCTCGATCCGGTCATCGGCCGTGATGAAGAGATTCGTCGCGTCGTTCAGGTGCTCTGTCGTCGGAGCAAAAATAATCCGGTCTTGATCGGCGAGCCTGGTGTTGGAAAGACGGCGATTGCCGAAGGACTCGCCCTGCGGATCGTGGCAGGGGACGTGCCCGATTCGCTGAGGGATCGTCGAGTGGTCTCGCTCGATATTGGATCTCTGATCGCCGGTGCCAAATACCGCGGAGAATTCGAGGATCGTCTTAAGGCCGTGCTTCGCGAAGTTTCCGAGGCCGATGGGCAAGTCATCCTCTTTATTGACGAATTGCATACAATAGTGGGCGCAGGCAACGCCGAGGGCTCTGCGGACGCTGCGAATATGCTGAAGCCGGCGCTCGCGCGGGGTGAACTTCGCTGCATAGGGGCGACCACTCTCGACGAGTATCGCAAGTATGTGGAAGGCGACGCGGCCCTGGCGCGACGCTTCCAGCCGGTTTTCGTCGGAGAGCCGACCGTCGAGGATACGATCTCGATTCTTCGAGGGCTGAAGGAACGCTACGAAGTACATCACGGTGTGCGTATCCACGATGCGGCTCTCGTCGCCGCTTCGACGCTCTCGCATCGCTATATCACGGACCGTTTTTTGCCGGACAAGGCGATTGACCTCGTTGATGAGGCGGCGAGTCGCGTGCGAGTGCAGGTCGATTCGATGCCCGAAGAACTCGATCAGCTCGAGCGCAAACGGACGCAGCTCGAAATCGAGCGTGAAGCTCTGAAGAAGGAAACGGACCCTGCGAGCGGGGAACGATTGGCTGCTGTCGAGCAAGAGGTCGCAGGTTTGCGCGAGCAGTCCGATTCCATGAAGGGCGGCTGGCAGATCGAAAAGGATTTGATCGCGGGACTGCGCGCGGCGAAGGAACGCCGCGAAGCTCTCTCCGCCGACTACCAAAGAGCCGAGCGGGCGGGCGATCTCGAACGCGCCGCGGAGCTTCGTTACGGCAAGCTTGTCGCGCTTGAGAATGAGATCGGCGAGAGCCAGAAGGAACTAGCAACCGTTCAAGAGCAGGGGAGTTTTCTCTCAGAAGAAGTGACTAGCGAAGAGATCGCTGAGATTGTCTCCAAGTGGACCGGTGTCCCTGTGACGAAGATGCTCGAAGGCGAGCAGGCGAAACTTCTCGAGATGGAGGCGCGCATGGCTGAGCGCGTCATAGGCCAAGACGAGGCGCTTACGGCGGTTTCGAATGCGGTACGCCGGGCGAGGGCGGGATTGCAAGATCCGAGTCGCCCGATCGGTTCGTTCATCTTCCTTGGGCCCACGGGTGTGGGAAAGACGGAGACGGCGAGGGCGCTTGCTGGTTTCCTCTTCGATGACGAGCAGGCAATGGTTCGCATCGACATGAGTGAGTTTATGGAGAAGCACGCCGTGTCTCGATTGGTCGGCGCTCCTCCTGGCTATGTCGGGTACGACCAAGGTGGCTACCTAACGGAAGCGGTTCGTCGGCGCCCCTATAGCGTTGTCCTCTTTGATGAGATCGAAAAGGCGCACCCCGATGTCTTCAATATATTCCTGCAGATTCTCGACGATGGGCGCCTAACTGATGGCCAGGGTCGAACGGTCGATTTCCGGAATACGGTGTTAATCATGACCTCGAATATCGGCGGCCAGCACATCATTGATCTGGGTGTCGACGAAGAGCCCGAGATGCGTAGCCGTGTGATGGATGCGCTTCGTGGGCATTTCAAGCCGGAGTTCCTGAATCGAGTGGATGACGTGGTGATCTACCGTGCCCTGCGCGAGGAGCAGATCGGGTTCATCCTGGATATCCAGCTCAAGGAGCTGGATATGCGTCTCGCGGATCGACGTCTCACGCTTTCGCTCAGCGAGGAAGCGCGAGCCTGGTTGGCTAAGCGAGGCTACGACCCGCAATACGGTGCGAGACCTCTGAAACGACTCATTCAAAGAGAGGTCCAGGACCCGCTTGCTATGCGAATTCTGGAAGGGGAATTTGGCGAGGGGACGACTGTTCGCGGCACTCTTGCCGAGGACGGGGGAAAAATCCTCTTCACGTCCGTTGAAGCAGCGGAAGTCTGAGGTCAGAGTCCCGATCGTCGTTCCTAGCCAACCGTGGTTGATTAGGCGCTGTTCGGTTCAAGGGGATCGGGTAGCGGAAGGGGTAGCGTGAGCGTGAAGCAAGAGCCGACCGTCTCCTCGCTCTCGACCGTAATCGTTCCGCTCATGGCCTGTACAAGGTGTTTCACGATCGAGAGGCCGAGGCCTGTTGAGCCGACCGCACGCGAGCGCGCCGCGTCGACGCGATAGAAGCGTTCGAAGATTCGGTCGAGCGCGTCTTTCGGAATGCCTATGCCGGTATCGGCGACGCAGACTTTGAGGTGATCGGTCGCCGGCTCGATTGAAATCGTGATGTGCCCGCCCGTGTCCGTGTAGCGGATTGCATTTGTCAGCAAGTTTTCGAGGACTTGGGTGACCGCGTTTTGATTGCACCAGGCGTTGGCTTGGCTCCCCGGGCGAATCTCGGCGGTCAATTCAGCGCTTTCTAGGCGCTTCTTTTGGTCGGCGACTAATTCCTGCGACAGATGCGCAATGTCGACGACCGTTCGTTCTGCGTTGTCCTCACGGTTTTCGATTTTAGAGATGTCCATGAGGTCGTCGATTAAGTTCCGCATGCGGATCACATTGCGCAAAATCGTCTCGGTACATCGATCGACCGTGTCTTCATCCAAGCCGCCCGCGGCAAGGGTCTCGGCGAATCCCTGAATCGACGTGAGGGGCGTGCGAAGTTCGTGTGAGGCATTGGCGACGAAGTCACGCCGCATTTGATCGACGCGACGGAGTTCGCTCACGTCATGGAAGACCACAAGGGTGCCTGCGGACGGGCCTTCCTCGGGAAAGCGCGCCGCGTGAACCAATAACGTTCGGTCGGTTTGTGTTCTGATCTGGATGTCACGGATGACGGGGTCGCGAAGCGTTTCCATTTGAGCTGCCTGGAGGACGTCGTGGATCTCGGGAATTCTTAGGACTTCGAGGACGCTGCGGCCTTCGATGTCCCCCCAGATTCCGAACAGCTCCCTAAAGCCTTGATTGACGAGAGTGACGCGCTGGCCCTGGTCGACCAGAAGGACGCCCTCGGCAATGCCTGCCATCAAGGCCCCAAGATTCTGAGCCTTGTGCTGAGCTTCATCAATGTCTCGCCAGAGTTGGTCAGCCAGTCGGTTGACCGCGATTGCCGTGCGATCTCGTTCGTCACCAAAGGCCCAGTGGAGTCGGCGCTCTCGCTGCGCCCCCGCGACTTCCGACGAGAAGGTTTCTAGCTCTTCAAAGGGCGCGAGTAGCATGCGTGCTAGGCCGCGTGCCAGAACGTACGCAGACAAGAGGCTTACGCCGACGAGCGCCAAGAGAGTCGTCCCCGAAAACGATTCTGCTGGGACAAGGACGTAGGCTCCCAGCAGGATTAGGAGGACGAGCGCGGCGACACGAGCGAAAATTTTGGTTTGCAGGTGGCTCACTCTCGGAATCGGTAGCCAACGCCGCGCACGGTGTCGATCAGCTCGCCGGCGTCGCCCAGCTTTTCCCGAAGCCGCTTCATGTGTGTGTCGACGGTTCTGTGCGTGACGGCGATCCCGTCCCCCCAAACTTCCTCGAGCAGCCGTTCACGGGTCAGTACCCGCCCTGGCCGTTGCATCAAGGCAGCGAGGAGCAGGAATTCCTTTGCGGTCGGTGTGATTTCGCGCTCTCCGTAGAGGCATTGGTGGCGCTCGAAATCGATGAGGAGACCGTGCTTCTCGAGGCGCGCCGCCGGGGTCTCTGCCGGTCGGCCTCGCCTTAGAATGGCGCGCACGCGAAGGCATAGTTCGCGAGGGGAATAGGGCTTGGTGACATAGTCATCGGCGCCAAGTTCGAAGCCGACCACGCGGTCGACTTCGTCGCTGCGCGCGGTGAGCATTATCACGGGGATATCTTTTTGCTCTGGATTCGCCCGCATAGCACGACAGATCTCGGTCCCTGGGCGGTCGGGGAGCATTAGGTCGAGTACTACGAGGTCGGGGCGCGCTCGGCGCAGTTGGTCGAGCGCCTCATTGCCCGTGGCCGCCACGTCTACCTCGAACCCGTCCTGTGTTAGTGCGAGTCGGGTCAGCTCGAGAATGTCTGGTTCGTCGTCGACGACGAGAATGCGAGGGGGCATGAAGTGGGCCTCACGTGGACTTGCGAGTTAGGTCGCGAGTTTGCCGGCGTGTTTGAGGTTGATGGATTCAGCCGCGAGCACGACTTCCTCGGCGATATTCGTCGCGTGGTCTGCGACCCGCTCGAGGCTCTTCGCGATAAGGATCATATCGATCTCTTGGTGGCAGATACGAGGGTCGTCATTGATTCGCGCGATCGACTCTCTAATCGCCCGGGCTTCGGCCTCGTCGATCTCGTCGTCTCCCGCGAGCACCGCCCGCGCTAGATCGACATCGAGGTCCGCGAAGGCCTGTAGCGACCGGCTGAGAGCGCGCCTGCTATCGTCTGCGAGTTGTCGGAGGGTAGTCGACGCCGGGGTAGGCTCTCGCTCCGCGAGCCGATGTGCACAGCTGGCGATGTTCCGCGAGAGGTCGCCGACGCGTTCGAGGTCCGTCGCCATAGTCTTGATCGCGAGGGTCTGCCTTAGGTCTGCAGCGACCGGCGCATGGAGGGCTAGGACACTCAGTACAACCGTGTCGATCTCGACATCGATTCGATCGATTTCAATATCGTCCGTGGCCACTTCGTCTGCGACTTCGATGTTTCGACTCCAGACTGCACGTAGGCTCTTGTCGAGGATGTTTTCAGCGAGTCCGCCCATACGCAGCGCGAGCTGTCTGAGATTGTCGACTTCGCGTCCGGTTTTTGCCGTCGCCGGGGTGGTCATGGATCGGCGTCTCCTCGTG
>Ga0115003_10001794_pt1 | contig 18381 bp, 19 predicted proteins | sample ArcticOcean_MG_C_7_FD_88736 | JGI IMG/M metagenome (GOLD analysis project Ga0115003, IMG submission 88736) | Marine microbial communities from western Arctic Ocean - ArcticOcean_MG_CB11_88 | ecosystem: Environmental > Aquatic > Marine > Oceanic | place: Arctic Ocean: Canada Basin | collected... | reverse complement strand
GCTCGGGACCCGCGCGCACATTTCCCCGCCGTGCTAAAGACCTTGATGGGCTTCGCGTTCGGGTTCCGGATGGGCGTTTGCTGTCATTCGCCGATGTGTTGGAGGAGAGTTTTACCGACGGGCTCGTGGTCGTGCACCGAGGCGCAATTGTCTTTGAGCGCTATTTCGCCCATACGAATGAACATTCATTGCATGGGACGATGTCCGCGACGAAGTCCTTTGTAGGCACGCTGGCGGAGCAGCTGATTCATGAAGGCGCGCTCGACCGAAAAGCGCTTGTGCCCACGGTGATCCCGGAATTGGCAGATTCTGCGTGGGCGAACGCGAGCGTCGGGCAGGTGCTCGACATGTTAGTTTCGATGACCTTCGATGAGGATTATTCGAACCCTGATTCAGAGGTCTATCGCTATCTTCGCTCCGCCGGGATGCTGCCTATGAGCCCGGGGTCCTCCGGACCCCAATCGTTCTATGACTATTTACCGACAGTGCGGCCGGCGGCGGAGCATGGAAGGGCTTTTGCCTATCGCGAGCCAAATATCAATGTGCTCGGGTGGCTTGTGCGAAGGGCGTCGGGACTCGGTTTGGCGGATCTTCTCTCGACGCGCATTTGGCAGAAACTGGGCGCCGAGCACGACGCCTATTTCATGCAGGACTCGAGCGGAGCCGAGACGACGATGTCGATCTCGCTTCGTGATTTCGCTCGCTTCGGTGAGATGATTCGCAATAGAGGGAGCATCGACGGCGAACGAATTATTTCGCCTAGCATCCTTTCTAATCTCTTCGCGGGGGGAGATCGGGATAAATTCGCTCTCGCCGGACTCCCAACCATGAAGAGTGGCTCGTATCGTTCTCAGTGGTGGATTCGGAATGTCGAGGGACGGAATTGCCCACTCGCGCGCGGCGCTTATGGGCAATTCCTCATGATCGACCCCGCGAGTGAAATCGTTATTGCACGATTTGGATCGTCCAAGCAGTCGTCGTCGCTCCTGCTCGACCCGGTCGTCTTTCCAACCTTTGACGCAATTATAGGAGCGCTGCGAGAGAGCTAGAACCATCGAGCGGGTATTCGGTACCCAATCACCGAATCGCCGGTGTTAGTGCGGGACGTTCATGGATCGGGGCGGCCTGACGACGATGTCGGCGATATTCACTTCGATCGGCTGAGTCACTGCGTAGAGGACTGCCTTCGCAACATCGTTCGGGTTGCAAAGCAGCTGCTTCATGTTCTGAGCGAGGGTTTCGAGCGCCTCTGGCGGTAGTCTGTCGCCTTTCTCCAACTCAAATTCCATGCCTGCCATCTTACCCATCGTGTTAATGAAATCTCGGTCGAAGTTACGCGCAAAGTTCGTCGCGATTGCACCTGGCATCACATTCGTCACACGAATGGTGTCCTCTTCGAGTTCATCACGCAGACTCGAAGAGATTGAATTCACTGCATGCTTGGTTGAGCCGTAGACGCCTGAGTTTCTGCGCTCTGCGGCGACCGACGAGATATTTACGATTTGTCCTTCTGCACCGCAGGCCCGCATTGCCTTGACCGCGGCCTGGCAGCCTACGAGAAGCGCCAAGATGTTTGTTTCGAGCATAGAGCGCCACTCTTCGGGATCGCCTTCAAGGATCGGTGCCGGGTAAGAGAGACCGGCGTTATTGACCATGATGTCGAGGTGCCCAGTCGCTTCGACGGCCGCGTCTACGAGGCCGTAGACCTGCGAGACGTCGCGCACGTCTGCCGTGATGACGGTCGCTATTCCGCCTGCCTCTTCGATTTCTTTCTTAGTATCGTCCATAGCAGCAGCGGTTCGGCCTGACAGGAAAGTGTGAGCCCCAGCTTCTGCTAGGTGCATTGCGATCGCTCTTCCGATTCCGCTGGAGGCGCCGGTGATGATGGCTGTGCGGGCTGAAAGAGGCTTTGTATCAGTCATGATGAGTTATTCCTTAACAACTTACTTGAAGGTTGGGATTCGCTCAGGTGTGACTGCATAGGCGGTCACGACGGGATTAGAAGCGGCGCATCTCTCCGATGGACAGGACCCAAGGCGTGGGAGCCGACGCCTCTGGTCCATCTAACTCCGCCGCTGCTTTAAGGAATCGCTTCGGCGGCTCGTCGAGGGGTTCGTCTGCGAGGTCGAAGGTTCCGAAATGCATTGCGACGGCCGTCTCGGCGCGAACGTCAAAGGCCGCTTGATAGGCCTCTTCAGGATTCATGTGCGTGAGTCGCATCAGTTCGGTCGGCTCGTATGCGCCGATCGGCACGGCCGCGAGATGGAAGGGGCCGAGCGCTTTTCCGATTTCAGAAAAGCCGCTGAAGTACCCGGTGTCTCCCGCAAAGTAGAAGCGGCGTTCTTTTCCGATCACCGCCCAAGAGGACCAAAGCACTTTGTTTGTGTCCGTTAGGCTGCGCTTGCTCCAGTGTTGCGAGGGCAAACAATGGATTTCGACTTCGCCGATCCGGGTCTGTTCGGTCCAGTCGAGTTCCGTCACGCGAGAGATACCGTGGTCGCGCAGCAGTTCGCCGTTGCCGAGGGGGACGAGGAAGCGCGTATTGGCATCGCGTTCTGCTAGGCGGATTAACGTGGGTAGATCGAGGTGATCGAAGTGATTATGTGAGATGAGGACGAAATTGATTGGAGGTAGATCATCGAAATCCATTCCGGGCGCGACATGCCGTGCTGGGCCGATCCAAGAGAGGGGGCTCGCGCGTTTGGACCACATAGGGTCTGTAAGGAAACGAACACCATCCATTTCAACGAGCATCGTTGCGTGCCCAATCCAAGTCACCGTGGGTGATCCCGCCAGTGCCGCCTTGAAGTGCGTGGTCCCGCTCGAATCGCTGGGCGGAGCGCCCTCGCGCCGAGATAAGGTCGCTTTGATGCGGCCAAGAAGGAACGGGAGACGCACGCGGATTCCGCCGCGCAGGAGTTCGCCGATTGGGTTCGTAAAGCGGTCCTGTGCGTCTCTTAAGGACGGCAGCAGCCAGGTCGGTTCATCGGGAGCGGCGCTGCCGGAGAACGTCGATAAGCCCATGAGACCGGCGGCTAGCAAGGAGGCGACGATCCGCCGTCTGATTGTCTGAGGCTTCGTTCTAGGCATCATCTTTGGCCTCGCCTTTAGTAGCGCCGTGGTTTTGCTCCGCGGGCGCGGGGCTGTCGCCAAGAATGTGTCGACGGCCCGAGCCTGACAAAATCGGCAATGAGTGTCAATTTATGCCCATGGCAGTAGAACTCAAACAGATTGCTTCTGACCCAAAGCGTGCGGCGATCTCGTCGGCGGCAATCGATGTGTTTTCGGCGCGGGGGTTCGCGCGGACGTCGATGGCCCATATCGCTGAAGAGGCGGGTATGTCGCGGCCTGCTTTGTATCAGTATTTCGAAAATAAGGGCGATATCTTTGCGTGTGCTTTTACGGCATTGGTAGAGGGCTCAGCGGACAGTGCATTGGCTGCTCTTGAAAAGCCGGGCAGCGTCGCCGAGCAACTCGAAGGGTTCTTACAGAACTTTAGCGGCGCCTTTTGGGAGCGCACGGCAGCGTCGCCGTATGGCGACGAGCTGCTGAGCGCGAAGTCCGTATTTGCACCGCAAGCGGTCGGCGCGGTCATGGTGCGAATTCGGCGTGATCTCGATCGGTATTTGAAGCGCGTCGGGCCGAAGGATCGATCTGCCGCGACGGGCGCCCGCCGCAAAGGCTGGATCGATCAGCTGGAGTTCTCGCCTCGCGGCTTCAAGCTCGACAGACCCTCGAGCGCTTCGTATCGGCGCCGACTAACATCGCTCTCGGAAAGCCTCGCCGCAGACATCGAAGTGAATCGCGGCTAAGGGGACTCGTTTGTGAGGGGCTCGTTTTGGCCTCGCGATCGATCCTGCTTATGGCTGACTACGATGCAGGCGCCTCGATGGGGTCCCCCATTCTCGCGTAGACATCGAGCATCGAGCCCCCGAAGAAACGTTCTGTCTTTGTAAGCGACGTCTTTATGAATAGATCGTCGTAGAACGCTTTGGGATCCGTGAAACCTTCGAAATGCGGAAAGTCCGACGAAAACACGATCATGTCTTCTGGAAGGTCTCCCATAATTGAGAGAAGGGGTCGGTCGTTACCCGCGCTCAGAGGCGTCGCGCGTATATGACGGGCAAGGTATTCACTGGGCTTCTGCTTAAGCCGTGACTTTCCGAGAAAAAGCTCTGCCGTCGGTGATACGCGGTCATCAATTTCGCGCATGAGGTAGGGTAGCCAGCCGGTTCCGACCTCGGCGAGCATGAGTGTTAGGTTCGGGAAGCGCTCGAAGACGCCACTGTAGACCATTGAATAGATCAAGGTTGAAGGCGCCACGTGCCGATGCGCGCTTGAGACCATACGCATGACGGTTGTGTCGCCGCCAAGATTTGCCCAGCCCGGATCAAAGCGCATACGCTCAAACCCCGTATGAAGCATGGGCGTCATGCCTAGGGATACGGCGGCCGCCCAGACGCGATCCCAGGAGGGGTGTGCTGGCGGAACGCCGCCGATCGGATACGCGGGCACGAGGAAGATCCGACTGCCATGCGCTCGCATGCGCTCCATTTCAGCCACGGCCCAATCGAGGTCGTGATAGTCGAGTGCCGTGACTGGAAGTAGGCGGCCCTTGCTCTCGGCACACGTTTCAGCGAGCCACGTGTTACAGGTTCGAATGACGTCACGAGTGAGGTCTAGATCCTCGATCGCAATGGAGTAGGCGATGCCCGAGAGGCAGATGACATTCTGAATGTCGATCTTTTGCTCGTCCATCCAAGCCAGTCGGGCCTGCGCATTCGCGACCTGAAATTGGTTCTTGCCTTCGAATTCTGATCGACGTCCCGCTTCGTCGTCCTTTTCTTGCCCATGCAGCAAGGCCATGCCGGGCGGAACGAGATCCGCCATAGGCGGCCGATCTGCCTCGGGGACGTAGTGCAGTAGATCCCCAATGATCGCGTCGACGGCGAGCACCGAGGGATCCAAGGGCGGGAGGCGCTTGGCAAGCTCGGGGTAGGGATCGAGCCACTCCGGGCCCGGTTCGAAATGAGCATCTACGTCGAGAACGAGCGGCATCGGATTCTCCCTGAGTACGCTGTAAGCATGAACGATTTCACATTCAATTTCTAGCCTATGCCAGCAGCGAGAAAAACATAAAGCTAGACTTCCATTTAACTGAAACTTATCGGGGGACAAAATGCAGGGTGATGCTTCGATCATTGAGACGCTGAATGATGTTTTGACCGCTGAATTGACAGCAATCAATCAATATTTCATTCATCACAAGATGTGTCAGAACTGGGGCTATGCGCGGCTCTCCAAGAAAAAGTATGAAGAGTCGATCGAAGAGATGAAGCACGCAGATCGCGTGATTGAGCGGATTCTGTTTTTGGACGGAATTCCGAACATGCAGAGAATGAGTCCAGTTCGGGTTGGCGAAAGCCCCAGTGAGCAGCACGAGCTCGACTTGGCGCTTGAGGTCGATGCGGTCGGGCGTCTCAACAAGGGAATTGGACTCGCTCGGGAGAAGGGCGACAACGGCACCCGAGAGTTATTCGAAGACATACTGCGAGAGGAAGAGGAGTCGGTCGACTGGCACGAAGCACAACTTCACCTCATCAAGGATGTTGGGCGGGAGGCCTATCTCTCCGAAATGATCAACGAGTAGCCGGCGAAATGATCTTCGGATCAATCTGAATTCGTTGGGCTACGACCCGACGAGGTCATAGTCGACCGCGAACTCGATCGTTTTCGCACCACCGGGTGGAGCGGGGAAGGGTGAAGCTCGGCGGATCGCGCTTTGGGTTGCCTTTTTGAGGATGCGGTGCGGCTTGTTTGCGATGTGGATTGACTCGAGAGCACCGTCCTCTGCGATTTTGAGTCGCACTACGACCCTTCCCGTGATTGAGCGTCGTCGTGCGAGCGACGGGTATCTCTTCTCTGCCTGTATCCTTGCACGAATTTCTGCCACGTAGCGAGCCTCTGCGTGATCTTGAGAGCCTGAATTTCGAGAAGCGTCTTGCGAGTACCGAGCCGCGTTTGTTTCCTGACGGGCGATGGTTTGCCGCATCGATTCATCGCTTGCACCGGTTGCGGGAAGTGGCTCGTCGGGAACCGCGATGCCTTTGTTGGTTGGCTCGGTCACACTCTTTTGTGGTTCAGCGACAGGCCAATGAGCGTCCGTTGGTGATGGCTTCGCGGGTTGAGCCGTCTTAGGCGCGAGTGGTGGTGCTAGGGGCTGCAGTGTGTCGGCCTCTGTGTGAGCCGGCGTAGCTGGCGGTACTGCCGAGGCGGTAGATGCGCTGGGCATCAGCGAAACTTGAACGGAGATGGCATCAGGCGGCCCCGGATCTACTTCGACAACTATGAAGTGGTCGGCGAGGAGCCAGGCGATGGCCAGGTGCAGGAATATCGAGATTCCAAGCCACGCAGGAAGGCGGTTGTCTTTATGGATGACTGTAAGCGCCACGCTTGGGAACCTATTTTGTCAGAATGAGTCGATTGTTTCGTGTGATGCGGAGCGTGTAGACCTCGCCTTCATGCTCGATTTGCACGATGCGCCGCGGTCCAAGCAAGTCGCTGGCTTGGACCTTTTCGAGCTTCGTATCGTTCACGTTTCCGTTTGATCGATCCGAAGGGGTCTTTTGAGTACCGGAGCCTGTTGTGTCCTGACCCTTAGCGTGAGGAGAGTGGCTCATGCTTGCTCCCCGATTCGCAGAGTGTCCTTCGGTTTGGCCGCCGCCAGGAACAGCCCGCAAGTCGCGAGTCCTAGGCCAAAACCAGGCTCGGGGAGTGCCGTCGTCAGAATCAGATTCGCTTTTACCGAATCTGGGATCGTCGCGTCGGCTTCGAGGGTATGCATTCCTAAAACTCGCTCGGTGGTATTTGTTAGGGCGAAGCCATCGTTTGGATGAGTCCCGTGGATCCAGTCAAAAACGACAAGGGTGGCATCGCATAAGATCGATCCGAACCCTGTGATTCCGGTGATCTGATCAAAGGCGGGATCGTAGGAAGGACGATTATTCCAGGTCACCGTGGTTTGATCCCAGTCCTCCGTGATCTCGTGGCAGTTGAGTTCCGCGGGCGCGGTTGACGGATCTCCGAATCCGCCGGCATCGAAAGCGTGCGTGACCAAGAGCTGCGCGTTTGTCAGTACGTGACCAGCAGGAAGGTCGGTCGCAGCCACGTCAAACCACAGGAACGTCTCGAAGTTGTGTATTGAGCCTGCGCCCTCGTCCGCGCCTCGGAACGCATAGGCTGTAGGATTGTTGTAGCGAGGAAGGCTCGGGAGAAACGAATATGGCGCGACGTCTTCGCTTGCGAGGATTGTGAAGACGTCTGCCCGCGCGGAGTGCGTGGCAAGGGTGCTGAGTAGCCCGAGGCCGGCCAAGGCCGCGAGGATGGAATGGATTCTTCTCGTCATTTTGAATCTCCTGTGATGCGCTTGCGGCGGCTGGCGCGGGGTTGTTGGATTAGTTGAACCGGCCTTGGATACCGGCAAAGAACGAACGACCGCGAATCTGGTTCGAGTCGACAACGCGGTTGTCGCTGAGGTTTCCGCCGTCGACAAAGAGATCGACTTCGACGCCGATCCACTGTTCCAAGGGTTGGCGGAGTCTCATGTCCACGTCGAACGAATCGCGTGAGCGAGCATCTGTCACAAAACTTACGAGGCCCGTGCCGCTGTTCTCGATGAGGGCCCGATCACGCCAGCCGCCTCGAAGAGTCAGCTCGGAGCCGTATCGCTGTGGCGCGGACAGCACGAGTTTTCCCGACACGATATGTCGCGGGTTGTTAGGCAGCTCATCTGCCGCCACGTTTGAGTCCTTGAGGGCAGTCTCTAGCCAGGTATATCCAACCTGGAGTTCGAGCCATTTGTATGGGCGGAACTCTAGACGCGCCTCGATGCCACGAATTTGGAGTGAGTCGATGTTGTCCGCTTCAAAGACGGACCGGAGCGTCGGGAGGATTTGATCTGTGCAGCGATCTGGGAAAACGGGACACAAGGCCGGGTCGGCCGGTAGCGTGGTGGTTCCTACTTGAATCTCTCGACCCTGAAATCGAGAACGGATTCGGTTCTCGGTCTCGCTATAGAAGCCACTCACAGTTCCAGAAAGCCAGCTGACGGGGTTGATCTCGATACTGCCCCTTACCGCCCAGACTGTTTCTTGCTCCAGGTCGGAGTTTCCTGCGAGAAAGTAGGAGCCGCCATTTTGAGGGGCATCGGGTTGGTAGAGCTCGCGGAGGGACGGATATCTGGCGGCCCTTCCACCCGAAAGACGCAACTTGATTGAGCGACCATCACCCCACCGTAAGGGCGTTAGCAGCACGGCCGCTTGTGGGAGCAACTCTGGCGTGAATCCATCCCGCATTTCGAAGCGAAGGCCGCCTTCGAGACTAAACCAGTCGGTGATCTCCGATTCAGCGACCAGGAAGATGCCGGCCTGGTAGGTCCGCTGTTCCAGTGTTTGGGGCATGAGTGATGGATTGTCGATCGATGTGGGAATCGCGCCCTCGGTGAGTTCAATGCCATTCGAGACGAGGTCCGCACCCAGCGAAATGATGTGACTTGAACCCCAAAGCTCGGCGAAGAGTTCGGTTCCGAATTCAAGACGTTCGTAGTCGTCCTCGAACACGAATGGGCGTCCCACGGAGGTATCCGTGGTGTTATGTGAAAAGGTCAGCCTGGAATAGAGCAAGATGTCATCAGTGGCTTGCCAGTCGCTTTCGAGATTGGCCAGAAATCTCTCGTCTTCGCGGCGACTCGTGATCGGTCCATTATTGATTGCGAAGCCTTCGTCTCGTAGCCGGTATCCGAAACGAGCTCGAATTTCGACTTCGTCCGATGGGTTTCCAAAGAGCGTCGTGTACACATCTGTCGTTCGGTAGGTCGAGCCTTCGCCGAACGAGGTAGGCAACCCATCGCGCGGATCGGTGCTTCCGGGAAACGGGTTGTCAAATCCGCCCTCTCCGTTGTGATCGATGATCAAACTTCCGCTGAGCTTCTCTGTTCCGTAAGCGGCACTTGCTTCAAGGGCGCGTCGGTCGTGGTCGCCGCCCCCGGCCAAGACGTTGAGTGCCCAACCGTCTGTTGGGGGTTTCCGTGTCACCAGGTTGATGACGCCACCGGCGGCCCGAGAAGAGACACGTAGTGCTTGTGGTCCGCGGAGGATCTCGACACGTTCGACATCCGCGAAGAGCAAGTCCCCTAGATCGACGGCTTCTCCGTTCTCGCCGGCATAACGCTGCCCGTTAACGAGTAGCTCTGTGTATTCGGGTGGAAGCCCGTCGATTCGGACGGCGCCGCGTTGACCCTGGACCCGTCCTTGGATCACCAGGCCAGGGATGTTGTCGAGCGCCTCGATAAGATTGATCGCTGGCAATTGCCGAAGATCGTCTGCTGTGAGGACTTCGGTTTCCACGGGTACGTCCTGATAGACCTCGGCGGGCCGCACGCGCTCGTCGAGGACTTCGATCGTCTCGGCGCGGAGGATTCTGGGGTCTTCAGCTCTGGCATCCGAGGCCGCGAAGGCGCAGATGCCGCAGGCGATGGCGAGCAAAGCTGTTGAGGTGAGGCGCACGGATAGTTCCCCGAATAGATGCCCCTAAAATGGGGTATCGCTGCGTCGGGATGGGCCTGGCTGGCTTGAGGGCTTGCTAGAGCTCGATGCAACGTGAAAAAATACATTAACGAACTTGAAATTCATTTTCAATATGGTTTAGTAAGGACTCGACAACGCGAGCACTTGCCAGCCAGAGCCGGGGGATTCCTCCGGAGATCCACTCCAGCCAGCGTGCGCGTCCAGCCTCTACTCACTTCGAGAGAGGAGCGGACAGCACAGGATGTCCCCGACAAACTTCATCGACTGAGGTGGGAACGGGATGTCCAAAAGGATGGATGGACCGCATGGCCACAGCTGCTGAGGCACGCCCTAACACCTGGAGTGCCGAGCGACTCTTTGATCTACTGCCACGTCTCGGGCAGCTCCGCGTGATCTCCGTCTGTGGCCCCAGCGTCTTTGAAGCGATCTGCGAAGCCACGGCTTACGAGCTCCTGGGTGGCTCGATCAACATGATCACGCCCGCATTTCATTGGCACTTCGCCGCCGATCGCCTTGGACATCTTCAGTCCCATGACACGATCCATCGGCGCTCGGGGCGTCGCGTGCTCTTTTTCGAACTTCGCGAGCATGCGGATCAATCGCCATTCCTTCGAATCTACGTCTATCGCGCCGTGAAGACGGACTTCGCGACGAGCGCGATCAGCAATTTTATAGAAGCACATTCAGAGCTCTCGAATGGCATCGTAATCACCCAGGAGAAAACATGAGTTCCCTATCGCTTCGAAGCGTATTAGGCGCATTCGTTGTCTGCCTTACGTCATTGTGCATTGCTTCTCAGGCGGCCAGTGAGCCCATACGCGTGGCTACTCTTTTTCCCTTTGTGGAAGACGCGCTCGCAGGCAGTGGTGATAAAATAAGCGTTGTTGCTTCGGTTCGGCGAAGCATGCACGTGCCCGTCGCGGAAGGGGTCGTCGATCTAGGGAATCCGCACTCGCCGAACTTCGAGAAGTTGGCTGAATCACGAGCGCACTTGGTGATTGGCGATCGCAATATTCACGGTCGATTCGCGGAGGCGATCGCTAGGTTGGAAGCAGAGGTCCTCTTGCTAGACGCGTCTAGTGTAGAAGGCACGCTTCGGGCGTTGGAATCTGTTTCGGCCGCGCTCGGTGGCGATGCAGTTCTGACAAAGAAAATCGCAGCAGCGCGGTCGGCGATCGATGCAGTCAAGCTCTCGGACTCGGTTTCGATCCTCGCCTTATTTGGGTCGCCCGGCTCGTTCTTTGCGACGTCAGACCGGGTCTGGTTGGGTGACCTAGCGACTCGGATCGGTTTCGAAAATGTAGCCGTGGGTGAGGAGAGTCATCGATTCCCCGGCTTGGTTCCGGTGAGTGACGAAATCATGGCCCTCATGCGCCCGGATCTCGTGGTGCTAGTCGCTCATGGAGATCCCGAGAAGATTCGTGCAGATCTCATACGGAAAACGAAGCGCGGCGGCCCTTGGGTGGGGCTGGCACGCGCGCGGTACGGAATTCGGATTCTCGACCCGGCACTGTTTAGTGCCAATCCTGGCCTCGAGATGGGCCGAGCCGCGAAGACTCTCAAATCACTCGTGCAGAATAGCGACGGGAATAGCGGCCCGTGAATTCTCTCTTCTGGCAGGTGCGTTCCCGTACAGAGATCATATTTGATCAGCCCTCAGCCTGGACGCTTGTCTGCGCGATCGCGTTAGTCGTTGCCAGCGCCTTTGCTATGGCCAATGGTGCCGTTGATCTTGCGCTGCAGGAACTTCCCGCCTCGATTGTGGATGTGGATCACCCGTTTCACGCTGTCATTTGGGATGTTCGACTTCCTCGGATTGTCTGTGGTGCGATCGTCGGGATGGATCTCGCACTCGCGGGTGCGCTGTTGCAAACGACCGTACGCAATCCACTCGCCGATCCCGGAATTCTTGGCGTGACAGCGGGCGCAGGAGTTGGCGCTCTGTTCGTGATTCTCTTCGCCCCCGGGCATTCGGAGTGGATTCCCTGGGCCGGGTTTGCGGGCGGAATGTTGGCGGTCGGGACGCTTCTCTCCTTTGCAGCCGCAAAGCGAGGACAGGCCGGAACTCTGCGGGTCGTCCTCTCCGGGGTGGCGTTGCAGTCAGTGCTCTTCGCGGTCATTGCGCTGATGACATTCATATTCGCGGACCGGGCGCCCGCATTCGCGGCCTATATCGTTGGATCGTTGAATGGATTGGGTTGGTCGGATGCGGGTCGAATGCTTCTTCCGAGTCTGCTCGGACTTGCAGCGATCGTTGGAATCGTCCGGACTCTGAATCTTCTCCTCCTAGACGACAGCGCCGCGGGTGGACTTGGCGTGCACGTGGTTCGTTCTCGAATGGTCGCGGCGAGCGCTGCGGCGTTGCTGACGGCCGCAGCAGTCAGTGCCGCGGGGTTGATCGGATTCGTTGGCTTAGTCGTGCCTAACGCGATTCGACTGCTCGTTGGACCTCAGCACGGAGATCTTCTGCCGGCGACAGCGCTGGGAGGAGCTGCGCTCGTCGTGGTCGCAGACTTGGTGGCTCGGACGGTTTTGGCGCCGCTCGAACTGCCAGTAGGTGCCTTGCTTTCATTGGTCGGCGGGCCGTATTTCCTCTATTTGCTTTGGAGGAAGCTCGCGTGACTCATGTTGAACCCAACGTCCCCAAGGCCCATGTGTTGGAGGCCAAAAGGCTCCACGTGCGACATCCGGGAGTGGACCGTGATGTATTGCGTGATGCTTCGCTTTCCGTCCTCGAGGGGGAAATCCTCGCGATCGTTGGCCCTAACGGCTCTGGTAAATCAACACTCCTTCGCTCATTGGGACGAGACATGGAGATTCGTAGAGGCGCCGTCTATCTAGAGCGCGAAGATCTTTCGGCCTATCCGCGTAAGCGCCTTGCTCGTCGAATGGCGCGGCTACCACAGGATCCGTTGAGTCCGGAGGGACTCACTGTTGAGGCACTCGTGGCTTGCGGACGTAGTCCGCATCTAGGCGCATTTTCGAGTCTCGCGCCGGCTGACCAGGACATCGTGAGTGAGGCGCTCGATGCTGTTGAGATCGCAGACTTCAGAACGCGTCCAATTGAATCGCTCTCGGGCGGCGAACGGCGTCGTGCTTGGATCGCGATGGCTCTGGCCCAAGAACCGAGATTCCTGCTGTTGGATGAGCCGACGAGTGCGCTGGACTTGCGTCATCAGTTCGAGCTCCTTGAGTTGCTCGGTAGGCTGAACCGAGAACGCGGCACCACGATCGTTCTCTCCATTCACGATCTCGCGCATGCCGCTCTTGTTGCCGATCGCGTCGCCGTATTGAGCCGCGGTCGAGTCTATGCAGTGGGTACACCCGAATATGTTCTTTCAGAGGAAACACTCCTTGATGTCTTTCGAGTCCGATCAAAGGTCGAACTGGAGGACGGGGTACTCGGGGTGAAGATTTTGGGACCAGGCGACCCAATACGAAACTTTTAGCGATCGATTCGAGCCGTCTATGCACGAAGACGAGCGAGGGGAATAACTATGTCGACTCAGCAAAACGCACTTCCAAAAGAGTTCTTGAATTGGCAGGTGGCCTTGCGTCTCCACACCATGATAGAGCGGAACGGTGCGCCTCATATTGGCGTCGTTCCGACGGTCGTCGTTAAGCGGCCCGGTGCTCATCTTGGTGTTATTCAGCACAGCGTCGTATGCGGCCTCCTGCCGCATGAGCGACTGCTCTCTGCGAAAACCACGGAGTTCCGAGAACTCTACGAGGGGAGTATTGAGACGGGCGCGCGCGAAGTCTACGACGCTGGGATTGCGTATCTGAATGACTACTACGTTTCTAGCGATGACTTCGATCCTAGTTGTGTGACTTCCTTGGTCCCTGAGGATTGTCCGTTAGTCGAGGCCTTGAGAGCCGAGCCGAAATGCTCACTCATCTTTAATGTGTTCAGCGCGGACGACCCCGGCACGCTTGGGAATCCGCGCTGCCAGCAGCTTGACTGCATTGTGGATGTCCTTTCTCAAGGTCCCGTGTTCGACAATGTCTGGTGGCATAACACGATATTTCATGGAATGGCGGACGAGCACGTGGTTCTCCGCTTTAAACATCAGCGAAGCTGGGATACCCGCTTCGGTGGATTACAGGCTCTTCGGGGCTAACAACACTGCCCGCCAGTCGTGTCCTCGACTCGATCAGCCAGCGACAAACTGCCGGAGAAAATCCGGCGCAATGGAGAAAACTGATGCTGAACAAGATGAATTTGTTGGGGGCACTGGTGAGTGCGTCCATTTTGCTCTCCGGGTCGCTCGCGACCGCCACAACCGTGCCATTTACGGAGAGTTTCGACTCGAGTGTTGAAGGCTGGGAAGACAGCGTAAGCAATTCTGCGACCTTCGTTTCATCGGGAGGAGCTGACGGGGGCGGTTATGCCTCGACATCGTTCAACTACTTGAACTACTTCAGTCCCTTTGGCGGTGGTCCCGTCACGTTTCGAGCGTCCGCGGCTGACAACGCGAGCGGGGGCGCATTTATTGGAGATTGGCTCGCCGACGGCGTGGCACTTTTGACCGCCCAGGTTCGGCACAATGCACCCGAGGCGTTGAATTTCTACGCCCGGGTTGCGACGCCCGCCAACTTCCCTGGAGCCGTACTGGCAAACGCAATTAGCGTCCCGACGAACACCTGGACGGAAGTTTCGTTCGTGGTGTCGATCGATGCACCGTTTTGTATCGGCGAAGGCGGTCCGTGCGCAGCAGCCAATTTTCAGAACGTCGGCAATCTGCAGTTTGGAACCGACGTGCCTGTCGGCTTGGTGGATGATGACGTGGCCTACACGCTCGACCTAGACCTTGTAACTCTGGTCCCGGTTCCGGAGCCAGGCACTGCGCTTCTTATGGGACTGGGACTTGCTGGACTCAGTTTGGCCGGCCGCCGGCAGGAGGTTCGCGCGTAGTGCGACGGGTTGCTTTGATCGGGGCATCGATCATGATCATCGCGGCTAAGGCTGGCTCGGCGGATTCCGTCGGGCCAGTCGTCGCGCGAAGCGCCGCCGACTGGTATGCGATGGGGGGTGTGGCCATGCATGGTCTTGCGCTTTGCTCGGTCGTGACCCTCGCGCTGGCCGCGGAACGCTTTTGTGCGCTGCGCCAATCCGTCACATTGCCCAGCGACTTGCTTGATCGTGTACGTGAGGTCATCGAGGGAGCGAATCCGAACGAGCTGAAAGAGCTTGTCGAGGCCAGGGGTTCGACGCTGGCCCGTGTTGTGTTTTTGATGCTTCGCGAAGATGCTTCCTACGAACGCGTTGAAGCGATTGGGGCCTTGGAAGTGCATAGACTCCAGCGCAATTTGCCTCTGCTCGCTTCGGTCGGAAATTTGGCCACGATGATCGGCCTTTTCGGAACGGTGATGGGGATGATCGAGGCTTTCGACACGATCGCGGCATCCGGGAGCAGCGATGTGAGTCTCGTTGCAGGAGGAATTTTCCGGGCGCTAGTCACGACCGCGGGCGGTCTAGGCGTGGGCATTACAGCTCTCGGTGCCCATGCATTTTTGTCTCGCCGAGCGGATGACTTCACGGCGGCGGTGGAAGAACGAGCTGTGGAGCTCTTCGCAGTGCTTCACGGGACGACAGTTCTGGAGCGCCTGATTGATCTAAATGATGCAGAGTCGCTCGCAGGATGAAGTTTAGGAATGCTAGGTCGCGTGAGCTGGGATCACCGCTCGCTCCACTGCTGGATGTGGTGTTGCTGCTCCTCATATTCTTCGTGGTATCGACATCATTCGTGGATGACCAGCTGCCGCTTGACCTGCCGGAGGCCAGAACAGCGGCGCGTGGAGAGCCCGATGCCATAGTGCTTACCGTGGACATCGGGGGCGTTGTCACGGTTGGGGGTGTTACCGTGTCGGCAGAGCAATTGCGCCAACAGCTTGAAGCGGCTGCGGCGGTCGACGCTGAACTTCAAATTCGTGCAGATCGTGGAACTGAGCACGGTGCCGTCATCGAAGTTTTGGATTTGGCCCGGCAAGTTGGCCTCGATCGCGTTGGGATCGGAGTGTCTCGCGCCAAAATCCTTGGCTCGCTTGATTGAGTGCGCGGCGAGATCGGTTGATCCCGCCGCACACAGGTTGTCTTACGTGATACCGGCGAGGCTATGCGAGCTTCGCAATCACGTTCTCGCCGAATGCCTTGAGGTTGTCGGCGGGACTTCCCTTACCGAGTGCGAAGACAGGTACGACGAGGCGGCTGACACCGAGCTCCGTGTAGCGCTCGACATCACTGAGATCAGACGGGTTCGGGAACCACATAGCAGTCACTTCGATTTCTGATCGGTCGCGCCCTTCGACTGCACATGCCTTGGCGAGTTCATCGAGCATGGGCGAAAGCTGGCCGGGGCTGGCGGTCGGCGCGAACCATCCATTGCCATACTTCGCAGTCCGCTCGAAGGCCTTGCCCTTGGTACCGCCGATGACGACCGGGAAGGGGTCCTGGATCGGAACCGGCTTGCTCTTGAAGCCCGTCCAATCCAGGAACTCGCTCTTATGTTCGACGACGTCGCCGGACCAGATCTTTCGCATAGCCTGGATATAGTCATCGAAGCGCGCGCCGCGACGTTCGAAGGGCGTACCGGCCGCTTGGAATTCTTCCTTGAGCCAGCCGATGCCCACGCCGAGCTCGAAGCGACCATTCGACACGAAGTCGAGACTCGCTGCCTGCTTGGCCACGTAGAGCGGGTTGGCCTGCGACAGGATGTTGACGCCCGTACCAAGCCGGATTGTTTTCGTGCTGGCGGCGATCGCAGTCAGAGCGATCAAGGGGTCCACGAAGTTCGCGTCCGCATCCACGCCCATCTTGCCGTCGGGGCTGTAGGGATACTTCGATTGGTATTCGACGGGCACGATGGCGTGCTCGAAGGTCCAAAGAGATTCGAAGCCGATTCCTTCGGCAAGCTGAGCCATACCGACCATGGCTTCCACGTTCGGGACGCCGACGTTGACGGGGATGAGTCCGATCTTCATATGCTGCTCCTGCTGGGATTGAGAGAGAAAATGACGGGCGCCATCTATCGCGCGACGCCCCAGAGGACGCTCAGGCACAGCGGCAGCCGTTCAGATGGTGATCGATGAATGTGTTCCGAAGGGGCCGTGACGCCGCTGTTAGGCGGTTGCAGCTTGTGCCACGGCATTCGCTTTAAGTGTGGGGGTTCAATTGACGCGGCGCAAACTCCGCAGTCCTCTTGCGGCGGTTCTGTTCTACCTGTTGACGGTGCCACGCGGCTCGGAGTTCTCGAAGTTCTTTTCGAAGGGCCGGCCTATCAATTGGCTCCGAACTGTCCCCCTCGGTACCAGGGTACGTGCCATAGCGCGTGGCCTCGAAGTGTCGCCAAAGCGGCATTACATGGCCTGGGAGGGGTGTATTCGACGGCTTTGGTCCTGGGGCAGTGGAGTCGGAAGCATCATCTAGGGCAGGCCAAGCGAGATGCTCTCTCCATCGCCAATAGCGGGTCGCAATCTGTTCGGGGTCGTCGCGTCGAAGGCTTCTGATGAGCCTTTTGTATGCGAAGGACTCAGAGTCACGGCGGCGAGTTTGGGCTTGATCCACGAGCGCCGCGATTCGCTTCGAGGCGAGGGGTGCCTTCCGCCAAACTACGAATGCACTTCCGCTTAGGAGAGCGACGGCTAACCAGTGAACAAGGAGCCATCGCAAACCGTCGATGCCCCACGCCCGCAACCGTTTGCGCCACCTGGCAAAGCCGTCTGTCAAAGCAGAGGTGTTGGACGCCCCTAAACCGGCGTCACTGACTTCGAAAGTTTGGCCGGGTACGAGCTCGACTTCGAGGGATCCCGTTTCGGGATTCCACCAACGGATCTCAAGCGGAGAGATTTCAAAGGAGCCACGCTCTTGCAGCACATACGTGATTTTCTGCGTGCGTTCACCACGGTATTGGCCACGGTTCACTCGATCCAGAATGCGGGGCTTGTCTGCGTAAACAGCGATGCCGGGGGGCGCCTCGAAATGCAGCGGCGGCAATAACATGCCAAGGATCTTCGTTCCCCTAATTCGGATGCGACGCTCGATTGCGTCTCCCGCTTCGAGGCCATCGAAATCGCGATTCCATTCGTCTTGGATCTCGAGTTCCGGGGTCGTCACGACCTGCTGCGCTTCTTCGACACCGGCGCGACCGGAAATTTCGAGTTCGATTGCCGCTGTTCGCAGCACGATGTTTGAATCGTCTCCGTCGACACCCGCGATCCCCGCAATCCCAACGGGGATCTCAAGGGAGGGAATAGTGAGGGTGCCAGTGCGCTGAGGGAAGATCACGTACCCGCGTCGCTGGCCTGAGAAGGTGGTTCCATCAATCGGTTCCGTGAAGTTTGTCCCCATTTGCTCGGGAAGCAAGGAGATGGCCCCTTGGATTGTTAGTTCGGGGTATTGCGGCGCCCGACTGAATCGTGAGTTTGTAAGGATCTCGATGAGCAAGCGGGTTTGCTGTCCGACGACGATTCCCTGACCCTCGTTCGGATCGATATGAACCCGTATCTGGACTCGGCCGCTTTCAAGTAGGTCTGTCGCGAGGGCGGACGTGTTAACAGCTTCCTCTGCATCGGCCGGCGGAGACGTTTCTTGGGCTTGGCCATAGATGGGAATCAACAGTCCGAGCGCAACCACAAGGGCGCCTCGTATGAGTTGGCGTCGGGCGGACGTGGGGAATCGAGTTTGAATCATGGAGACGTCCCGTTGCGTACATCATCGAGATCGCCTTGAGCTTGATAGGCGAACTTCAGCCGTAAGAAATCGCCGGGCGTTGTCTGAACACGGCGCATCCACATCTCG
>Ga0115003_10001791_pt1 | contig 18392 bp, 19 predicted proteins | sample ArcticOcean_MG_C_7_FD_88736 | JGI IMG/M metagenome (GOLD analysis project Ga0115003, IMG submission 88736) | Marine microbial communities from western Arctic Ocean - ArcticOcean_MG_CB11_88 | ecosystem: Environmental > Aquatic > Marine > Oceanic | place: Arctic Ocean: Canada Basin | collected... | reverse complement strand
TGCCGTGAGGGCAGGGGTTGCATACCGTGCAGTCGTACTTCCGCTTGCCGTGAGGGCAGGGGTTGCATGCCGCGCAACCGTGTTTCAGCTTGCCGTGAGGGCAAGGTTTGCACACCGCGCAGCTGCTTTTCCGCTTCCCGTGAGGGCAGGGGTTGCAGTCCGCGCAGGAACGTTTCACCCTGCCGTGCGGGCAGGGGGTGCAGTGCGTGCAACTGCTTTTCAGTTTCCGGTGCGGGCAGGGGTTGCACGCCACGCAGTTATGCTTCACGCTGCAGTGGGGACACGGGTTACAGTCCTTGCACTGGTGTTTCTGCCTTCTGTGCGAGCACCGCCTAAGTCCTCCCATTATTCACCTCCGCGCGCACGTGCGTCTGCGCTCCGCGCGCCACAAGGTGCGAAAACCGGAGTCGTTGTTTTTTTGGGGACGTTTCCGAGGAGTCGACACGAAATCGCAAGTGAAGTCCAAAAGTCGAATAACTGGACGCGGCTTCCGCTCAAGCCCAACTCTGCGGTCGCATATAGATCTGCGCACACGTGCGGACGCGCGGCGCACCTCGCGTTCCAAGACAGCGCGGTGTATTTACGCATAGCTCGTTCGTGTGTTTCGTAAACCCGGCAGTCACACGGTCAAGCGTCGTGTTTCCTACCACTCCAACCCCTGATCCGCGAAGAAGCAAAAGTTAAAGTTTTCGCCAAGATGGACCAGGAGTACGATGCCGTGATCTTAGGGACTGGTTTGAAGGAGTGCCTTCTCGCCGGGTTACTCTCCGTGGACGGCATGAAGGTCCTTCACATGGACCGCAACTCGTACTACGGCGGCGAGGCCGCCAGTCTCAACCTGAAACAGCTGTGGGAACGGTTCCGGCCTGGGGAGCCCGAACCGACGAAATACGGCCGGTGGCAAGATTGGAGGTACGTATTTCCCACTCACCACACACCGCCTCCTGATTGCCATGACACGACTGACACTTTCTTTTTTATCGTGCCAGTTTCGACATGGTCCCAAAGTTCATGATGGGAAACGGTTTGTTAGTACGTGCGCTGGTGCACACCGGCGTGCACAAGTACTTGGAGTTCAAAGCCGTGGATGGGAGCTACGTCATGAAACAAGGCAAGACGTACAAAGTCCCCGCGAATGACATGGACGCGCTGAAAAGTTCGCTGATGGGGATGTTTGAAAAACGCCGCGCGCGAGGTACGTTTTTTTTTTTTTCAGGAGCGGTCCCGACTGTTTGCCCATAGGACCAGACGTCCGACGACCTATCCCTCCCGTCTGACTTCGAACCGACGCCCGCATGTACCACGAAACCACGTCTAACCACCGTCCACCGCGTACGTCGCTGACTGCTCGCCCCGTCTTCCTTTTACCTCCCCGTACGCGCAAACCGGCGGCTTCCAGGTTTTTTCATCTTCGTACAGGACTACGACGACGCGGATCCGAAAACCCACGGCGCGAAGGATCTTTTCGGGAACTTCACGTATTACGACCTCGATCAATTAACCTCAAGGGACTTGTTCGAGAAATTCGGGCTGGAACCCGGAACGGTGGATTTCATCGGCCACGCGCTTGCGCTGTACACGGATGAGAGTTACTTGGACAAACCGGCGCGCTCCATGGTCGGCGCGGTGAAACTTTACAGCGAGTCCCTCGCGCGATTCAACACGGGGAGCCCTTACATCTACCCCCTGTACGGCCTAGGCGAGCTCCCGCAAGGGTTCGCGCGCTTGTCGGCCGTATACGGAGGCACGTACATGCTCGCCAAGCCCGACGCGGTTGTGGCGTTTGACGAAACCGGCGTCGCTGTCGGGGTCACTTCGGAAGGCGAAACCGCCAAGGCGAAGGTGCGGGGCTTTCCCAATCACCGCGTTCCGCCTGCCTGATCGGTCCGATTACCACGACTGTTTACGCATACTATGGAGTACAGTATACCCTTTCCAATCCCTCGTGCACGTCACGACCGTCTGACCCTTTCGGGTTTTATCGTGCCAGTTCGTGATCGGCGACCCTTCGTACTTCCCGGGGAAAACCAAGCGGGTGGGGCAAGTCGTCCGCGCGCTGTGCATTTTGTCGCACCCCGTGCCCAACTGCGGGGACGCAGCGTCCGTGCAGATCATCATTCCCCAAAAGCAACTCAACAGACGAACGGACATGTACGTCTTCGCGTGTTCGTCGCAGCACAACGTGTGCGCGAAAGGCAAGGTACGTATTGGGCCTTTTCCAAATCCAGGCACACTGTTTGCCGATTGTCCGCCTGTAATTACTCATACACATTACGAAAGACTGACACTTTTCTTTCGAAATCAAAGTACCTCGCCTTCGTCAGCACGACCGTGGAAACCGCGAACCCGCATCTGGAGATCCAGCCCGGGTTGGACCTGTTAGGCGCAATCGACGAGAAGTTCATTCACGTCAGCGATATTTTGGTCCCCACGAACGACGGCGCCCAAGGTACGTATTGTATTTCCCAGATCCTCAGAATCTTTGCCCATACAATACTGACACTTTTCTTTTACAATCTCCAGACAAGTGTTTCATCTCGAAAGGGTACGACGCCACGACGCACTTCCAAACCACCGTGGAGGACGTGCTCGAGATGTACACGCGGATCACGGGCAAGACGCTCGATTTATCGGAAAAAGAAAAAGTGGAAGCGAGGTGATGATTAAGATTATTGGAGGCGAGGTGATGAGTTGCTTACTCAACCCTTGTTACTCATATCTTGTTACGCATACAACATCTAACTAATCCCTCATACCCCACTTCCCCACGCGCAAATAATACCCTACCAACCCTGAAGTCAAACCCTGACGCAAACCCTGCCCCCGCCTGTCGTCACCTTTTCATTTTCGAAAGCCCCAGCCCGATGGCCCGGTCCGTGTCGTCGTTCAATGAAACGTCATCAACCGGCTTCGCGACGCCGAAAGAATCCGAATCGCCGCCGCCGGCCGTTCGTTCCGTCCCCGCCCAGAACAGTTTCTGTCCTTTGTTTTTTTTCCGGTGCCGCTTCATGTTCGCGCGCAACGCTTTTTCGATCGAGACGTCGAACGCCACGTCGCTATTGTTGGGCGGGTTCGTCTGTTGGCGCCACTCCAGTGAGACGTCCGAGAGGTTTAAATCAGGAAGCGTTGGAAGAGCGAGGGAGGGCCATTTCCATGACGTTTTTTTGTCCTCCCGTTTTTCGCCAGCCTTCTCCTCCTTTTCTTCCGCAACGGCGACCGTTTCTTCTTTCATCGGCACCACGTCGTGCCACGTTTCTTTTGACTCCTCGTTTCGTCGCACCAGCTCGGCGTTCCATCTCATGCGTACGACGGCCCTTTTTCGAGAGTTAATCCTGAGTCGTTCTTGTTTCGCCGCCAACAGGAACTGCGGAAACAACCCGCGCGAGAAAAACACCTCCGCGCCTTTTTGGGACGCGCCGTTTCGTTTTTCGTGTGACTCATTGTGACGCGTCGTCCCAAGCCGCGACGCGTGGGTCAGGAAAAGCACCCCGAGCACGGCGCCTAAAATTTCGTGCTGAACCGGGGGCAGGTAAGGCAACGTCTGTTTCGTGAGCTGTTGCACCGCGTTGTCCTCCTTCGCCTTGTCCTTTGACCACCGTGCTTTGGAGCCCACTTTCGGAACAGGCATCGAAACTCGGTTCATTACCTTCCACACCGCGGGCGAGAAGAACGCGCCGAGCAGGGAGAACAGGGTGATGGAAGGCCGGTCAAAGTCCACCACGATCCGGGGTATCGAGTGGTGGTTCGCGAACACTTTTTCGCGGACGTCGAGGTACCCGGTTGGCTTTCTCGCCCAAGCCCCAACCGCCCAGTCCGTTTCGTCCCCTAAACGCAACTCGGACGAGTCATCGTCAAAGTCTTCGGGGTCGGTGTCATCTTGGTCACCAGCAGCAGCGAGTTTTTCCTCTCGTACCCTCCTTTCCTCACGTCTTCGTCGTTGCCGCCGCCGCCGCCGGCGCCGACTCAAATCCGACGACCCGCACAGCGCGCGTAGCAACTCCGCTAAACACCCCCTTTGATTTTTTTCCTTCGATTTATTTTTGTTGGTGTAATCATCCTCGCCGTCGTCGTCGCTCGACCCGCCGGCCGCGTCGCTGTCCTCGTCGCACCCCTGGAGACACCCTTTTTTCGGAACAGGGCGCCTTCGGTGTCGCCGTCCATCTGCGTCTATTTCGTACGGAGAAAGGTGGTCCCCGAAAAGACACTCCGCTAAACACCCGCCGCTTCGCCGGCCGGTCTCGGGGTCCTCGTCCCCTGATTGTAAAAAAAGAAATGTCAGTCTTGTATGGGCAATCAGGGAGGCGGAATGTGGAAATGGGGAAATACTTACCGACACACGGACGCAAACACCCTCCGCGTCGCGCGTTGCTGTTTTCGCTTTCCTCGCCGAGACAACACGAAACGCAGCCGCCCGTGCGGCGTCGCGTGGTGCCGTCCTCGTCTTGGGAAAGGTTTCCTAACATACACCCCATGGATACACAAACTCCTGCGATTGACAAAGAAAAGTGGTTAACGTCTTGTATGGGCAAACAGTGTGCCGCCTGATTTGGGAAACGCGCAATACGTACCTCCTTTTCGTGTGCCCGGCGACGCGGGGTCCTCGTCGCCCAGAACGCACCCCAAGCACCCGCCGCGCCGCGCGTTTGTTTTCTCGTCGACGTCGCCCATCATCAAACCCAAACACCCTCCCGTGCGTCGCTTGGGTGTGTTTTTGTCACGTAAGTCCTCGGCGCCGTACAGGCATCCCGTTAAACACCCGCCTTGTCGTCGGAACTCGCCATCCGAGTCGTAATCGAGAAATCCAAAAAGACAACCCTCGCCGCACAAACCGCCTCTGCGTTTTCCGCTCCCGGAAGGTTTTTCGTCGCCCAAACATGTACCGTAACACCCGCCCACTCGCGTGCCGGTTTCCTCGGTTAGTGCGCCGTCGATGCAGTCTGTGACTGGGACTAACAAACCACCTAAACAGGTTCCGTTGCCATGTCGTTTGCCCGTCCTCGGGTCCTCCGCGCCGAGCGCGCCGAAAAGACACCCCTTTTTTTTTACCAAAACTCGCCGTCCTTTCGCATCCAAAGACCACGTTTCGTCCCCCAAACACCCACTGAAACACCCACTCGGCGGGGGTTCGTTTGGCGCGCCGGGTTCGGGGGCGGGTCTGCGCGTGACACGCTGTTCCTTTAAAATCTGCGCGGAAACCGGGTCCACCGAGTCGTCGTCGCTCCACGCGTGTTTTTTTTGTTTTCGGATTTTACCGAATGGTGCGCATTCATCCATCGCAGGTGCGCACAAATTGCCGTTGCCGTAATAATCGCTGTCATCGCCCCACGTGTCCGCCGTGCCTCCTCGGCTTCCCAGACGCTCGTGCATGCTACAGTTGCCGTCAGGGTGGCACGGCCCGCACTTCGCGGGCAAACACGCGCACCAACCGTCGTCCGCTTTCGGTTGCATTCCCAAAGAATGCAACCCCGGCGGGTCCAAATCTCGCGGTTCGCGTTTCGGCCGGGAAGGGTCACCAAGCACCCACAGCGACGTGAGTTGCGCTTTCGTGTCAGCCGTGCCATCGGGGTGTTTTGCCCGTGGACCGAGGTGCGACTCCGCGAAGAACTTGTTCACCACGACGACCTTACGAGTGCGTTGTGGTGCCTCTTTTTCATCGTTGTGGAGTACGTCTTGTTCGTCGTCGCTCACCGTCGTCAGCTGTGGTGCGTCGTCCTCGCCGAACCGGTCGTCGCCAGTTTCGTGTCCGCGCGACATCGCACCGCCCGCGGTGTTTCCACGGTGACACGCCGCGAAATACCTTCGCGGCGCCGCGCGTGGCGTGTGGCCGACGGGTGGGTGGGTGTTGGAACGCAACGTGAATCACTCGTACCTGGTACTGCAAAGTCTCCAAAAACTTTTCCGGCAACTCGCTTCGCGTTTCATCAACACGACGCCCCGTGTCTCACACCGCGTGGCGTCCCCCCGGTGTGGGGCCCACCGAGAAAAAACGTGGCCTTTTCCCGATGTCCACTAGGGTCGCCGGGAGCTTCTCCGCGGTCGCCGCGGGTTTGTACCGCCGGTTTTACCGGACGATAAAGGCCCATCAGAGACACCGGGTGCGACTGGCGTTGTTCGAAGAGACGAGGGTGGAGTTTGAAAAACCACCTTCTTCCTGTGATGTCGTGAGTAACACACAAGCCATGACAAGAGCGGTGCTGGCGCTTACCTGGCTAAGGAAAGCTTCAGAAAATCCTCTCTCAACGGAAGGTGAGCTGCTTTACACGTTAATGGGGGTTCGGGACTCGGTGTTGAGACGCGCACGCGCGGAACGGCTGAAACCGCAAAAGGGAAAACTGCGGAGCACATCGGGGACTGGGGAGGCGGAAACGCGGTTGCTCACCGCGCACTACGGCCTGCTAGCGGGGCTGATAGGCGTGCGAGGCGTGGGTGGGGAGATGTGGGGACGGGAGTGAGGTGTGGGTATTAGGTTTCAGGATAGGGTGTCGTGGTTCATATCGTATCGATACATGTATGTGTTGGTGCCGACCTTAAACAAAACATGTCTTGTCGTAAACAACACTTCTTATTCCTCTCTGCGAGTGACGCACGCCGCGGCTGCGGCGCGTCGGTACGGTCGTGAGTTTCCGCGGTGGACGCGCGCGCGGTCAACAAACACGCCCAATGGTCAACTTCAAACAGCCCAGAGGTCCGAACTCGTTAATGGGAAACGCCCCGCGACCCGAAGAGCGAGATGGGGAGTACGTTTCAAAGCGGGTGCTACGCGCGGAAGCGGGCGCACTGTCCCTGCGTGTCATGGCCAGTGCTACCCCGTACGGCCCCGCGTTCGTGCACAAGACGTGCCCACTGTTACGACACGCGGATGCGACCGGGGTGGTGCTTCTCCAGCTGGAGGCGGGAAGCGACTGCGTGATACCCGTGGTGGCGGCGAGTCGTGCCGAGGAATGCCCAAAAGGCGGACTCGCCCTGAACGAAGAACAGAGAATAAACGTACACGTCGCGGAGGACCAGACGTGTTCGTTCAAGGTGTGGGACCCGCCTGGTGAGACAACGCGGAATGGTTTGTTTGACATCGAGATTGAGGTGCGGCTGTTGCGACGGGCGGTGACGGACGTGCCGGGCGTGGAAACGTGTTCCGACGACGAAACGGAGACGTCGAGTTGCGACGACGACGAACCCGAGACGGACGAAACCGTTGACACCCCTTTTTCGCAACCGGCGGGCGACTCGTCCGCAATCGAAATCGACGGCGCGTGGTTAACCCACAAACTCACGGAACGTTTGCGTAACCGGTGGGTGTGCGCGGGCGAGCTGCTTTCCGTGGAGGTTATTGAGGGGGTGGGTGGTGGTGGTGGTGGGGAAAGTAGTGTCGTTGGTTCAAATCCCACAGGGGACGCGGCGTCAAAAAGTACAAGCAAAAACACGGTTCGCGCGCGGGTCGTTTCGGTCAACACCGCGGATCCAAAATCGGCCGACGTTTTGCGACCCGGGTACCACTGTTTCCGGGGCGTGGTGACTCCTGAAACTGTTGTGTATTGTCACGCCGAAGGTGATGAATGTGCCACGAGTAATACCACTGTTTGTGGCCCATTGACGGTTTATAACTCGACGTCGAGGGACGACGCAAACGCGCGACGCGAAAACGAAAAAGCCGAGACGATTGCGATCACCACCAGCGACGGCGAGGTTTTTCCCGTGCACGCGGCGCTGTTACGGCCGTGTTTGGCGCTGACCAAGTTTGTACGCGCTGCGTTAACTGGCGGGGCGCGAAGTTCCGGGAAAAGGGAGGCGTGGGAATTGGAAAATTTGGGACTCGGCGGTGACGACGAAACGACGCGGGGTGAAATAAATGAAAAAATTGAAAAAACTGGAAATTCTTACGTGAAAAATACAAACGCAAACCCTTTGTCCATCCAAATCGACCTGGATTGCGAAACCTTGGACCGCGTGTTGCTGTGGCTGGAGTGCGATTTTGTGGGTGCGACGACGCCGGAGTGGGACGTGCGCGCGGCTGAGGGTTTGATCGGGGCTAGTGAAAAGCTTGGTTTGGTCGCGCTCGCGGACCAATGCAGGTCGCAGGTCGGCGCACACGAAAACAGAATAAAAACGCACTCGTGGGAGTCGGTAAAAAAGCACAACGCATCCGGCGGCGTGCGCATCGTCATCGACGGCATGGTCCTGGACGTCAAGCGGTGGTTACCGGAACACCCCGGGGGCGACCGGATCATTCCCGGCCAATCCTTGGGCGTGGACGCGACGCGGCACTTTGAGGTGCGCGTCGGGGCTTTCCCAAATCCCGCCAACTGTTTACCGCTCCTCTTTGAGTGCACTACGGCCGTAACATTTACCAGTACTGGCAACAACACATACATCACAAGTGCACTGTTTGCGCATAGTACACCTGTAGACTCAACACTGACACTTTGTTTTACGCATCGCAAGCTTTACCACGCGTCCAAGGAGGTACGTATTGCGCGTTTCCCAAATCCAGGCACACTGTTTGCCCCACAACACTGACACTTTTCGTTCACAATCAAAGTCGTTTCTTTACTTAAAGACGTTTTACGTCGGCGAGGTTTGGGCGAGCGACTTGGCGCTTGTGCCGAAACCGGTGAACAAAACCACGGGCGTTCCCGACCCGGCCGCCAGTGCTGAGTTTTTAAGCCAACTAAGGGAACACACGCAAGGGTTCCGAGTAGCTAATGACACTCTAACCCCGGAAGACGAAGGGGAAACGAAGGAACGCGCGCCCCGGGTGCATCTAGGCGCGCGGCGGTAGACCAGGTGCGAGCGATTACCTTGAAGGTAGTGGTGAATATTTTGATTGTTGTAAAGTAAAGGTAGCGAGGGGCGTTTTAGTCGTGGAAAAGTTTCAAGTGTTCTTTCTATACTTTTAGTGTGTTTTTACATAGAGTGTCTACTACCTATTACTACTAGCTTACAGCGGTCCAACGAATGGACTCGGCCTACATTATTATACCCCCCCGGTTCCCGCGACCCCGGTTAAAAGCGCGCCGGTTTTTTTAATGGTGCACGGCGCTGCTCATGCGTGCAAAGTTCGCTTTGAAGGACGCGAACCCGACGTGCGCCTCCGCGCACGAGGTTGGGTGCTCGTTGTTGGTTTCCATACCGGGAACTCTGGACACGGTGAACGTGTTCGACCGAAGGCTCGTGGTTCGCATGATGTCCAGCGACGCGCGTCGTAGCGAGGTTCGGTGCAAATCAAGACTCGCTCGGCGCAGCGCGGGGGGCGCTTTCGCCACGGCGCTGATGAGCGCCTCGCCCAGGGAGGAGACGAAATCCGTTGCGAGGAACGCTTTGGCGATTTGCGCGTCCGATTCGACTTTGCGGAGCGCCGTTCTTGGTGACTCGGGGGCGGGTTCACTCGATTCTTGGGTTTCAGTCACTTCTTCTTCGGGTTTCTGAGTCGCGACTTCTTTGGGTTTCTGCGTCGCGGCCGCGGTGGCCGCCGCCGCCGCCTCCGCCTCAGCCCGCGCTTTCCGCACGGAAGGAGGCACGTACGCATTAGCGCCCGCGGCGTGAAGGGGAAACTTCTGAGCCGTGGTCCTTCCGGTTGACGTGGTGGCCGCGATGTCAGTCGCCACTTTTTGTAAAGTGCCCCACCGTTCGCTCGCGTCCCCCGCGCTTCCCGTTTTGCCCCACCGTCGGCGCTGGCACTCCGCGGCGCCGCAATCAAGGGACTCGTCGTTCACTTCACCCACCCCTCTTGCAGGCGCCGCGGCCCTGTTCGCGGACGCGCTGGCCCAGAAGTTGGTGAACTCGATGGGTTTGACGAACCTGTGTCCGAAAATGAACCGGCCGCTCGGCAGCGGCGTCAACTGTAAAGCCGCGTCGCCCGCGTTTGGAAAGAGCGTCGCAGAGGTGAACCCGGAGCACGCCACGAGGGACCCGTCCTGGGTGAACCCGTAGTCAACGCGCGCGCTGTTCGCGGTGCGCGCGGCGAGGACTCGGCCCGCGATCGCGTCGAAGGCGACCACCGAAAAAGCGCCGCCGGAGGCGTGTAAATCGCCCAGGGTTTTCTTCAACGCCGCGACCCGGCGTCGGCTTTCGCCCTCCGGCGCATCAACTCCGGTATCCGCAAGCTCGGGAAGCGTCGCGGCGTACGCGCGTTTGAACATCTCACCAGTGACCGTGCCTGACACGAGCACCGCGATTAGGCCGGGTTGCTCGATGACACATATGCCGGTGTCGCACTCGCGACCCAGCACGGAAAGGGCGCCGCCCCGCGTGGCGCAAATCCTGGTGGGCTCGGCGCCCGCCCTGGCGGTCAGGGAGTTGATCGCATATCTGTGTTTGGATGGAACAGAGCGGCGGCAAGGTCAGTGTCCGGTCGTTTGGAGGTCTCTTCGGATGCACCGTTGGTTCGTTCCACGTGTTTGCGTGTAGACAAACGCAACACCAAAGCGTGCGCGAGGACTAAACGGAACGTCGCAAAAGGGCGCAAGCGCGTTCGGTACGACACGACGGACGCGTCGAACCGTCTTTGCGACGCGATTTGTGCAAAAAAAGCGGTGGCGAAACGTCGGACCTCCTGGGTCCGGAAACCGCGCGGGGGCGGTGCCTTTCGTTGGAACTGGCGCGCGTCGAGGCGCCCTTTGACTACTGTCAAGGCGAGTGACACGCCACGCGCGGTGGTGGCGTGTTTGACACGACGGACCAGGCCATGAAGCGCGGAAAGGGACGCCGGGAACACACGCACCTCGCATCCGCCTCGGTGGCGTCGAAGCGTTTCGCGGGCGCGACGACGGCGAACGCGGGCGTGGGGTTGGTTTCAACGCCAACGCGGCGCGCCTTGGGTGCGACGCACTCGGTGCGGGTATCAGCGATGCACATCGTGGTGGAAGGCTTGAGGTTTGGGTCGAACACGGGAGTGGGTTCGTGTGTGTGCGTGAGCGGAATGGCGAGCGCTGCTGAGGATGGAAGCGAATAACGCGAAATGGAAGCGTTTTGACGCGCCAAGTCGCAAATCGAGAGACGTGGTTTCGTCCGGAGCCGTGTGTCGACGTGGCGAACGGAGAAACGAGACTGTCACGTGGCCGTCTCGCGTGTGTTTGGCACGCGCGTGACCCACCCTGACCGTGAAACAAAACTTCGAATGGAGGGAACTCGGAACGGTTCATCGGGCGGTCCGATGAACTTTTTGAGGTCGGGGTCGAATTTTTGGCATTCGCACGAAGAGAAAACCAAACAGAAAGCGAGTACCTGGCACTGTATTTAGTCACGATGTTTTGTATGACCGGTTTGGTTCAATAACAACTCGTCCAACAACTCTCCGTCCACGTGAAATACCTCTCCAGGCGCTGTGTTTTACATCTAAAGTCTTGTGAGACTCGCACGTTGCGCGTTTCCAAAATCCCGCCTCCCTGTTTTACCGAAGCTGGTGACTGTTGTCCATACATCACGATATACAGGACTGTCTCGTCTCCACGCTCGTCACCACCGCCAAACTCGAAGTGCGTGTGAACGTTTCTCGAAAGCATTCATCCATCCAATTCATCAGTTCCCCCAACCCGTCCCATCCATCAGTCGCAGTCCCCCCCTTCCCAAACCTCGCCTTTGACGATCGCATCCAGCGCGGCACAAGCGTCTTCCCGCGTCTCGACGCACCCCATGAAGTTGATTCGCCGGACCTGCGAGATCCCGTCCAGCCGCACGCGCACGTCGATGCCCATGCGGTCGATAGAGATGATCCTGTTTTTGTACAAGAAAAAGGTCAGTCTCGAGTACGGGTGTACTGAATATCGCGATGTATTGGACGATGTATGGACAACAGGGAGGGGTAATCGGTCTGAACAGTCACGAGATGAGAGATAAAACTGTCTCCTTGTGATGTACGTAACAGTTGCCAGAACGCCGTAAGTATTACGGCCGTAGTGCGTTCAAACAGTCAAACAGGGGCGCGTAAACCGTCGTGTATGATTTGGGAAAGCCCCTGCACGTACCACAGATCGTCCACGAGCACGGGCGCTTCCCGGTCCGCTTCGTTGGGCGCGATTGAGTTCCCCAAAACCGCGCCGCTCTTGGCGAGGAGGGTGCCGTATTTCGTGTTCAGCTCGGAGAGGGTATCCAGCACGCTGTGCCCTACCCCCGGGGTGACGATTTTATCCGGCGTCGCGTTCCTGTAATCGTTCATGTCCACCCAGTTCAAGGTTCCAAAACCGCCCACGAAGTACCTGTCGTTAGTACGCGGAAAGGGGTTAACGTCTTTTCCGGAAGGCGAGTGTGGGTTCGTAACGTAACGTTGCCAGTGCGCCAGTGTGTGTTACGGGTGGTGCACGCAAAGAGTTGCAGTAAACGTAGGTGTTGACGGATTTGGGAAAGCCGAAAAACACGTACACGTCAATCACGCGGTTCATGCGGTAAAACGTGTAGTCGCCCCAGCGGTCGTCCAAATCCGACGCCTCCTTCCTCGCCGCGTACTTCGCCTTGAAGATCTCGTTCGCGCTTGTTTGGTACTCCGGAGGCAGGCGGTGGACGTCGCCGAAAATAGTCACCCTCGCGTTCGCCAACCCTCCCCAGCCGTTCATCTTTACGGTGAGCGACGCGCGCGAGTTGTACGCCAGGTTCCTGATTGAAATAAAATAAATGTCAGTCGTGTATGGGCAATCAGTCAGTGGAATGTGGTGATTGGGAAATACTACCTCGTGTGCATCGCGAGCGGTGTCAGACAGAAAACAGGGTACCCGTCCGCGTCCGTTGCGAAATCAACCGTGCTTGCGAACGGGTACCCGGTCCGGCGGTGGTTCATGTTGGACATTATGGTGGACAAATCCGCGTAATCCGCCAGTTCCATCAAGTTCCGCGCCGCGACGGCGACGCTCGGCAGATCCGCATCCTTCATGCTGTTCAAAACGCCGCCCGAAAGCGGCGTGCGTAACAAACGGGTAAGCGCGCCTTTCTTTTTTGTGGATCCTGTTGCGTTGTCTGTTTGCGTCTTGTTCTCGTCGCTGCTTTGCGTTTCGCTTTGTCGCGGTAACGAGAGCTCGGTTTTACAAGACGAAGCCTCCGCGAACGGCTTCGACGCGGCCGCCGAAATCTTTTCGGACGCTTTTGTTTTTAAACCATCTGCAAAGCCGTCGCCGTCGTCCATGGAGCCTTTCGTGGGATTGCTCCCCCGGCCTTGCTTGACCACCGCGGGGTTTACGATCACGCCGTTGCCATCAGGGCCGGGGCCTTGTGTCCGGCCTGAACTCGCGGCGAGTCTGGTGTTGGATGTTTTGTTCCCTCCACCAACCGGAACCACATCGGAAACCGCGCCGTACCAGGACGTTCTTTGGAACCCGGCGGTGGTGCCTGACGCGGCGCGCACCGACCGGGCCGGGCCGGCGGTAGTCGTGGGCGGGCCAACCGCTTTGTCCATGGAATCAACCGTGGCCAGTTGTTGGTTTTGTCTCGGCCACGTAGAGCTCGCCCCGGAGGTGGTGCGACCTGGCGCTGAGCTCACCATCGCGGGGGTCTCCACCGCCCTCGCGGTGCGCACGGGCGACCCCGGCGTCGGTGCCCCAGGCGGTGGCTTTTGACGCGTCGGGGATGAAGGCCGGTGGTTGTGCCCGTTCGGATTCGCCGCCAAAGCTCGCGTCATGCGATTGACCTTGGTGGATCCATGACGACCGCGTGTAACAAATCGTGACCCCACACGCGTGGGCGCGAGCGCAGGGCACGACGCCGCCACGGTGGTCATCTTTTTTAAATCGAAGACACGCCCTTTGCGTGTTTCAAAAAGGGTTTGTCAACACGACGTAACTCGTAGTGGACCCGTCCGCGTGTGGTGTGAGACGAACGCGATTACGCGAACTCGTGTTCCGGTATTCGCGCGGCGTCCGTGGAGGACGTCCGACGCTGTGACGTTCGCGCTACGCGGGGCGGAGTGCATCGAGGCTCGGACGGAGAGACGCACCAAACATTTTGAACTGAGGCGCAATAAAGTGCATTCAGCGCCGATATTTTGGCCTCGGAAAATCCCGAGTGTCACGATGCCTTCATTTCTCACGCGCCCGGGTCGGCGGCGGTGCCCCCTCGATGCGTTCGTTGGACGAACCCGAAGGGAAGAAATTGGACCAACCGATCGACGATCCAGGACCGGACGATGTTGATGTTTCCGACGACCACGACGACGGTGCCGATGACGAGTCTGACGATGACGAGGATGCGTCTGCAGAAGACGAGGATGCCGAAGGATCTGCAGACGACGACTCCGAGGAAACAGACGACGACGACGCCTCCGCCTCGGCAAGCGAGTCCACCCTGAACCTGGCCTTAGCCGAGGACGGCCGCGTGGCGTGTCCGTTACTGCCGTTTCTTTACCTGGACGGGTTCAACTCAGTGCAGAAGTTATTGAACGTGCACCTGGGACACGAAGGGGACGACATCCGGAAGGATGGCGATGGGAAGCACGAAATGGTCCCGAGCAGCAAATTGCACGAAAAGTTACTGTCGGACTGCGCGCGCGCCTTCACCGCGCGCGCGACTTCCAAAAAGACCGGGCCGTACTCTTCCGGCCGGACGTACTGGCTGGGTGCGACTGACACCCCGAAGTGCGGCCTGGAGGAGATTGCGAAAACCGTGTTCGAACTGCACACGCAACGCGCGGTGGAGGCGTTCGCACAGGCGAAACTAAAAACAAATGACGCCGCGAGGTGCTGCGGTGCTTCCAAAAAAGAAGAAAACCAGTCAGAGGAACTCCCGTTCGACCCCGAAAACTCCGGCGCGGAGTGGTGGACGCAGGTCGTGAACGTCGAGGACGAAATCGGCATGCACTGGGACAAGGACTACGCCCTGGAGGATAGCGACTTGAACGTCCACCCGCAGATCGCGACCGTGACGTATTTGTGTTCCGACGGCGCGCCAACGCTGTTTGTGCGGAAAAGGTTCGTGGTCCATTGCGTTTCTTTTTAATCGCGCCTTTCACCAAATCAGGTGGCACACTGTTTTACCTCTAACGCTGGTGACTGTTGTCCATACATCGCGATATACTCGTACCAGAAGGGACGGGCAACCTCTGCCATGACTGTTCAGACCGATTACGGTGACTGTTGTCCATACATCGTCCAATACATCGCGATACACGCGACTGACACTTTACTTTTCTTTCCCGAAAAAAGAACCCCGCTTTACCACAACGAAAGCGTTTCCGGAACGTTGGACGACTTTTCGGAAAGTTGCGCTGGCAATTACTCTGGAAACAATCGAAAACTACCACAACACATGGATTGCGATACCTTCCTAAGCTACCCACAAGTAGGCAAGCACGTCTCCTTCGACGGCTCATGGCTGCACGGCGCGCTTCCCGCGCTTGCGCAACCTGGTGGAAACGAACCGTCGAGTAATACCTCGTCACCAAAAGTGAAAAGCTCGACAAAAAAAACAAAAACGAAAAGAGTTACCTTTCTGGTCAACGTCTGGCTCAATCACGCGCCTTCCACGGCTTGTAGGTTGCCCGATTCGGTGGCCAGTGTTTTGGCGCCGGTGGGGGCGTTCCATGGGGCGTTTGCGAAGGAGACCACGAGTAATTCTTCGGAAAAGGCGAGGGATGGCACTGCTTGCGGCGGAAAGAGCGACAACTCCAACTCCGTAAATACCTCCGACGCCGTCGCGACAATCGACGTCGCCGCAATCGCGTCCACGGAGTTGACGACCGCTTTCAAACACGCGGACAAGAAAATTGTCATGACCCTGGATTTGCCTTCCCGGTTCTACTCGGAAGGTCACGATACGACGGCGGAAGGAGGGTCGTTCGCGTTGAAAGGAACCGGAGGCGTTTTGCGCGAAGAAAAGTCGGTGAAGAAAAGAAAGGTAGCGAGTTGACAACAAACAATGATTGTTCTTTTCACCCATCGTCGTGTCCTCCGCGCCCGCGTGTTTCCGAAGCGGGGGGGCGGTTCGGGGGGCCGGCCGATTTGGCGAGGCGTTTGGGTGTGTCACGTACCGCGATACGAGACGTGGCGTGGGTGTGCAGAGTCGCCCCCGCGCGCGCCGTCGGGGTCGCGGGCGGAGGTCTGGGAAGTGCCGAAAACAATCAGATGCGTTTCAGTGAAAGTCTTCAAAGGCCTCGACCATTCGCCACCGCGCGGCGCGCGTGTCGGAGGCGGCGGGTGGACCGCCGTCGCGTCGTCATGCGCGGTGGCGTTGTCATTGGGACGGACCGACGCGACCGTGATGCGACGCGGGTTTTGGAACAACGCACCGAGGACCGCGTGCGTTGGATGGACGACGGCAGGAACGACGATGCCGAAGACGATGGAGTTGTCACGACCACGTCCGTCTCCCAACCAAGCGGCGGCGGCGTGTTCGGCGTTGCGCGCGCGCTTTCGGACGCGACGCACGGCCCCACGCTCCGGAAAGCCCTACTGTTCACGCTGCTACGCGAGTTCAAACCGAGCGAGCCGTTCCTGGTGGCAACGTACGTGAACCACGGGTTCGCGGCGTCGCACGTCACTTCACAAATATTCCCAGCCTGGGCCTACGCGCGGGTGCCGAGCCTCGTTTTGATGGCGTGTTCCGCGAAACGCTTCGGGTGTAAAGCCACCGTGCTGTCAGGAACAGCCGCGGCGTGCTTCACGGTGCTTGTGACCCTGCTCGTGCAACACGGGACGTCCTTGTCTGACTGTTTGCTCATAGCCAGCCAAGCATCCGCCGCGTTTTCCAACGCGTCGCACCAAGCGTTTCTCGGGCTAACCTTCGCGACGCTCCCGCGACGGATCCACCCTGCCGCGGCGCACGGCGTGAAGGCGGTTGCGTTGCTCGGGAACGCGGGTTCGTCGTTGTGTGGACAGGTTCTGTGGGGAGCCGGGTACCAAAAAAGTGTGTTCGTCACGACCCTCGCGGCGCAGCTCGTTTCGGGGTTCGTCGCGACTTTGTTCACCGAACACGAAGGCGAAGGCGAAGGCGCTGCTGCTTCAAACGGAGAAAATGATTGCAACGCAGAATCGTTGTCACTACCCTCCGACGTACAGCAACCTTGGGGGTTTGAAAAGTCGGGTCACGGACACAAGAACAACCCGGCCCAGCGTTGGTCTGCGACTCGCGCCGTGTCCCGCGCTTTGAAAAACCCCCGCGTGTTTCTTTGGTGTTTGTGGAGCGTATCCTGCGCGCCGACGCACGCGTTCGTGGCGGGGAACTGGCAGCTGCTTTTTGTTGGGGGGCTCGATGAAGCGTTTGGTAAAGACTCGTCACCTGGAGTCAGGAGTAATGACAAGGGATTCAAAAACGACGGTTTCTTCCTCGCCGCGACGCAGATCGCGGCGTTCGCGGCGACTCTCGCGGTCGGGGGTTTGGCGTATCGGAAGGGTACTGACCAGGTGGGACGAGAAAGAAGAACTACTCTTCCAAGCGTTATCTCGCTGGTTTGGTCCATGGCCGTAATGGCGCTCGCCATCTTCTTAGCGGGTTTCGGTTGGCGCTCGACGCGCGCCGACGCGATTTCGCGATGCGCGGTGGTGCTCTTCGTGTGCGTTTTCGAAAGCACGAGCAGTGTCTGCGCCGCTTGTTTGGGAACCGAGGCGAGACAGGTTGCTGGTGCGTCGAGTATTCCGGATGCTGCTTCCGATGTGGACGAAACACAGGTCGACTCGGAACTCGTTTTGGACCCCAACGATGATGATGGCGATGGACTCTGCCGCGCGCGCGAAACTCGAACCCCGTTTTCGGAATCAAGCGCGACGCGCCTCGCCTTGCTCTTCGCGCTTTTGTCCGCGGCTGGGTATTGCGTCGAGTGGATGACTCAAGCGGTCACGGACTTCGCGCATTTAACAATTCAAAAGCGCTTCCAACTCAGAGCGGGTGGGCTGTTGGTTTTCACCGGCGTCGTGTTTGCAGCGCGGCGCGTTTGTGTTTCGCGGCGCGCGCGATTGGCGGCGGCGGGCGAGGAATCGCGCGGAGACGAGCTCGCCGACCCGTTGTTGTGCGGTAAGTCGGAGCACGAGTAGTTCATTTTTTCTGGAGAGTAGTGTTTCAGTAGTTATGTTTAGTGTTGTGTAGTGTAGTATACTAGTGTAGTGTGATGAACGAGTCAAAACGTTCTTGTTCTTTTGCAAAGATCGGTGTGGTATTACATCAACCGTCGCAAAAATAGTTTATGTCCCGAGGAACTCAAACCAGCGTGCCGTCGGCGGCTAGCTCAGACCTCGTGGATGTGCAACGCAACGAATTATTGGTCAGCATGCGATACGCGGTGCTGAGCAAATTACCAGCCGCCGCCGCCGCCGCCGCCGCCGCCGCCGCCACCGCCACCGCCGCCGGTGCCGACCTGGCGACCGTTGACGGGCGCGAAGGAGCGATCGTTGGACGGGCGGTGGGCAAGGAAGGAGGAGCATTGCACCTGCTTGATGTTGTCGAAGCCGGCGACGCGGATGAAGCACTCGGGGAAAGACGAGGTG
>Ga0115003_10001789_pt1 | contig 18402 bp, 9 predicted proteins | sample ArcticOcean_MG_C_7_FD_88736 | JGI IMG/M metagenome (GOLD analysis project Ga0115003, IMG submission 88736) | Marine microbial communities from western Arctic Ocean - ArcticOcean_MG_CB11_88 | ecosystem: Environmental > Aquatic > Marine > Oceanic | place: Arctic Ocean: Canada Basin | collected... | reverse complement strand
TGAAGAACCATTAAAAATTCCTTCACCAATTATTAATGAATCAGATAAAGACTCTGTAGCAAGTGATGCTTCTGAGAAATCTGTAGCAACTGATGCTTCTGAAGAACAATTAAAAATTACTTCACCAATTATTAATGAATCAGATAAAGACTCTGTAGAAAGTGATGCTTCTGAGGAATCTAAAAAAACAAATAAAACTTCCAAATCAAATGTAGATATAATAAATAAGGATGATCCAGAAAATGAACTCAAAAATATAGATGGTTTAAAATTAAACAAACCATATTATTTTCAATCAAAGATTGAGAAACATGATCCTATATTAATATTAAAAGAGGATTCCGGAAAGTATAATGCTTATTCAAGAACTTGTAGTTCAGATACACGAAGACAACCTGTTATATTAACTGATAAAGAGTTAGTAAAAATAAATAAAGAACATCCAGGATTTTTAAAAGAGGAAGATGTTATAAAATATGGTTCTAACCCAAAAAATAAGTTTAATTATATTTGTCCAAAATATTGGTGTTTAAAAAACAATACTTTAATAGATCCAAAAGATTTAAAGGAAGTTACAACAAATGGTAAAACAGAATTAATACATCCAACCTGTGGAAAAGTATTAGCAAAAAAAGACAAAATTGTTAAACCAGGACATTATATATATGAATTTTATAATAAAGATAAAAGATACCCAGGTTATCAAACAGATAAACATCCAGATGGATATTGTTTACCTTGTTGTTTTGATAAATATAATACACAAGGTAGAATAAAAGCAAAAAAAAAATGTGAAATGAATGAAGATGAAACTAATAATGCAATTAGCGATTTAGAAAGTGAAAAGAAGGATGATGAATATATTAAAGGACCTGAAAAATTTCCTCTTTCAGAAGGAAGATGGGGATATATACCTATGTCACTACAAATATTTTTTGAGCAATCGAATTCCACTTGTCAAATTAGTAAAACAAATACTAATATTAAGCAAGATCAACCCTGTTTATTAAGACACGGTATTGAGATTAATAGAAATCAATCTTTTATAGCATGTATTTCGGATATTTTATTTTTTGGAAATTCTAATAACGATGGACAAGTAGCAAAAATATTATCAATTCCAGAGATGAAAAAAAGAATATTATCAAGTATAAACTTAGATTTGTTTATCAAATATCAAAATGGTAATTTAGTTACAGATTTTACAAATTATATGCCAGAACAAAGAATTGATTTAGATAAATATGAAAATACAAAAATATATAAATCAATCGATCAATCAAATAAACAAGAAATTAAATATTTAAATAATATAATATCTTCATATGAAAATTTTAGTAACTATATGTTAGACGATGAAACAATAATTGATCATACTTATTTATGGGATATTATAAGTTCTCCCAACAAATATCTATTTTCCCAAGGTATTAATTTAATTATATTAAAATTACCAGATGATGATATAACAAACAACATACAAATATTATGTCCTACTAATCATTATTCTAAAGTATTTTATGAACCACGTAAACCAACAGTATTTATAATAAAGAAAGATGATTTTTATGAACCAATTTATTTATATACTACTATGTCTAATAAATTGAAAATTGCCAAAGAATTTAGACAGCAAGATAAATATTTATCTGCAGTAATGCGAAATATATTAAATAATATTGTTAATCCATTAATAAATACTATGTGTAAACCATTAAATAGTATGCCTTTTGTATACAAAGCAAAAAGAGCTATTTTATTAGATAATTTAATTGAGAGATTAAGTAATTATAATTATAAAATTAGTAAATTAGTAATTAATTTTAATAATAAAATTATTGGATTGATAGCTATAAGTCCTGAAAATAAGCAAGGTTTTATTCCTTGTTATCCTTCGTTTACATCAGCCTATGAAAAATTTGATATTACATTTATGAATGATAAAAAATTGTGGCAGAATTATGATAACACAGTAAATTTTTTAATGAATTTATGGAACAGAAGTAAAAAAAGAAAAACATCTGCTGATATTCCATGCAAACCAGTATTTAATATTATTGAAGATGAATTAATTATAGGCATTCTTACAGAAACAAATCAATTTATACAAATATCTATACCAGTTATTCCCAACGATGTAGACCAGAATATAAAACTTCCATCGATTAACAATAATAATTATTTGATTAAAAAAGAAAATGGAACTATGTCTGCCAATACGATTATTACTACTTCCCATGAAGTAGATACAGAGCGCGTAGAATTTATAAAAAAAATAAAATTAGAAACTAGTTTCTATAATTTATTTCGTAATACTATTAGGATCATATTAAATGATTTTAAATATTTATCTATAAGAGAAGAAATAGAAAAAGAGATTAATAACTTATATATAATTTATAATGAACAACTTAATAATATAACTATATTATTAGAAAAATTAGCTGGTAGTAAAATAAAATTTATTGGAGATAAAAATTTTTACAATATGATTAATGACATAAGTATATGTATTAATAAGGATGAATTGTCTTGTAATAATACACCCAATCTATGTGTATATACAAATAATAAGTGCGATTTAATTTTACCTGAAAAAAATTTAATTACTCAAAAGGATAATAAACCCATTTATTTTATAAAAATGGCAGATGAATTAATTAGATACAAAAGAATTAAACATTTTATGTTTAATCCAGACAAATTTATTGCATTTTCAAAAATAGGTTATAATTTACGTGAGGATGAGATTATATTAATACAGTCAATATTAACGCAAGATTACTTTGAAAGATTGATACCTATGATTAAAAATAAATATGTAAAATATAATTCGTATGATGAAGTTCAACCTTTGTTAACTCAAAATTATGTTAATGAAAAAAATAAATTTAATATATTGGAACAACAAGATTCTTGTATGACAACTATAAAAAACAAAATAACTTCTTCTTTTTGGGAAAACTGTTTTCCGACTAATTTTAAAGAAAAAATATATTCTAATAATGAAATATGTAGTTTACAATTAATAAAAGATATATTATTTAATTTTAATAAGACTAACTTGACAACAATTGACTTAAAAAAAGAATTATATGAGGAATATACAAAATTTCTTAAAAATAATGAAGAACAAGTCATAGATATTTTAGTTTTAGAGGGAAAGAAGCGTCTCACAGATATGTTTAATCAAAAAATAATAAATTTTGAATCATTAATAATTAATGAAAACTATTTTCTAACTACACTTGATTTTTGGTTATTAATAAGTAAATACAAAATCCCTACAATATTTATAAGTACAAAATCATTGTTACAAAGTACGCATTATAATAGATTTTTAATAGGTTATGGGAATGAAAAAGATAAATTTGTATTTATACAAATACCACCTTTCAAACAAAATCAAATTCCTTCTTATAAATTGATAATGGATAAGGATAATAATATATTTTTTCCATTAGATATATTAAAAGGCGAGTGTGAAACAAGTATTTCAAGAGAAATAGATAACATATCAGATGTAGAAAATTATATTAAAAATTTTTCAAAACCTAAAAAACAAAATATTATAGTAGTTGATGATGAAGATGAATATAATGAAAAACAACCACAAAAAAAAAAACTTAAGAAATATTCAACAATAAAAATTGATGAGTTTGAAAAACCAAAGACAAAAAAGAAAGTTCAATTAAAAGGTAGAAATAAAACTCAAAAAAAAGTGTTATTAATTGAAGATGATTGATTTTAAGTTAAATAATAATTAAATTAGTTAATTTATATATTATTTTTAAGGGTGTAAATGTTCAAATGTGAAATATAAATTTATGATAAAGAATCTTCTTCCTCTTCATCATCTTCTTCCTCTTCATAAGCTGGTTGTAAGTTAATTTGAAGTAAGCTATTAATAAGTAAACTATTATTATTTCTTATATTTGAAACTCTATTAATATGAGAAGGTACGGCATTATAATCTAAAGATTTAAAAATATTTTTGTTATATTGGATATGTTTATCATCAAATTTAAAATTAACAACTCGTATTGATTTCTTAAAATTAATTTTTTGTGATTTAACGGAAATATATTTTCTTCCAAATTTTGGGTTAAATTTCCAAAATTGTTGCATTTGATAAATAAATTTGTTATAATTATATGTTTTATTATAATGTACTAAAGAATATTTACTTTGATAATAAATATACAAATATGGTTTAAAAGTTTTAATTAATATGTCAACGGGAAAATCTTGATTAATTGGATCAAAGGATGATAAATATTTTTTTTTTGAATTTTGTGAAAAATAATATTCTTCTATCATAATAATTATTTCTTTTTTAATACTTTTAAAAGAAGATGTAAAAACAAAATTTTTGATTATTTTTTCTCTCAATAGATATTCATAATTAAATTTAAATGAAGTTATATGAAAATTTTCTAAAAAAAATTTATGAAATAATTCAGAATGAAAATATGTTTTAAATTTAATAAAAAAATATATATTGTATAAATTTGATTTGCTGAATTCTTTATTATCAAATGGATTTTTAATAGGTTGTGGCTTTGAAAATAAATAATCTGCATTACATAAAGATAATTCAATAATTTTTATTAAATCAATTATTGAAAAAAGATAACCTGTATTATAATGATTAAGGGTTATAATATTTTTAGAACCTTCATAAATTGGGGACAAATTCATATCAAAATTAACAATATTTTTTTTTTGTGAAATGAGAAAAATAAATTTATTAAAGGAAAAATAAATTTTTTGCATTTTTTGAAAATTCTTTAAAAAATTGTCTCTTTGAGCTGAAGAAAAAAATATATTATTATTTACTGATTCTAATAATTTAAATTTCTCTTGAGGAGATTTATAAACTGTGGCTAATTGATTTAATATGAAAGAAACTCCATTAGAATAATCAAATATTTTTTCAAATATCATACATATAAGTAGTTGTTTTTATTTAAATATTATTCATTATAAATTAAAAGCCTGGATTGTAATCATTATCATCGCCAGTATTAGATATTTTAATTGAGTTAATATTATTTTCAATTGCGATGTTATTTAAAGAGCAGGGGTCATCTGGATTATCAATATCCTGTAAACAGTTATCTATATTATCATCAATATTTGAAGGATTATATTCGTTAGAAGCTTTAATTTTTTTAAATTCATCAATATCTAAAATAACTTGAAAGGCACTTGTACCAAAATAACCTTCTTGACCTGTCATCACATTAGCAGATATTCCTCTAAAAGTGTCTAATTCTGCATGTCTAGCAGCTTTTAAAAACATTTCAGGTGTTTCTTCGAAAGATGCTTTTGCAATTGGACCGATATTATCATTATTAATCCCATGTCTAAAAATAGAAATCATTTTATAACTATAAGTCATACGATCAACTAATACACTAAAGTTATGATAATTAATATATGTTCCATCAAATTCAATTACATCAGCTAATTCATTATAAATTGATTGTCTAGCAGCTTCAATTCCAAGAACATTATAAATTTCTTGAATATCATTACTAAATGTTCTAACTTTATCAATATAATCAAGGCTTAATATTGATAATAGATTAGAACCAACAGTATCTAATACCCAAATATCTTCTTTTTTGAATGCACCATTTAATTCAACTAAGTTATCTTTAATTTGTCTTAAAATAACTTTATTAATTCCTTTTATACCTCTCAATATAATATTGTTTTGTAATTGATCTTGAAAATTTTTGAGTATATATATTTGATCTGACTGATCTAATGGATTTATTTTATTATTTTTGGTTTTTTGATTAGACTTAATAACCTCATTCATTCGAATTCTAAAAATGAGTTTATCAGAGTTATAATCAGAATATATACAATTTATTTGATTTTCATAAGAATTATTCAAGGTAAAATTTATATCATCCATAGTAATATTTTTATCAAGCATAACTTCAGCATTCATTTCCATTCGAATTATCCATTTTGATTTCTCAACTTCACTTCCTAATGTGTAATCAGCACATTCAGTAACCATACTTTCAAATTCTTTATATTGTTGAATTGTATCTTTATCTTCTTCAATAAGTGTATTTAAATCATCAGGATCAAAACAAATTTCAGTTGTTTTGACAATATCATATAATTTTGTATGTTCTAACATATACATAAGAGATTGAACTTTATCTTGCTGTGTTTCATCTTCTTTATTTAAGTATACAGTTAATGAAGGATTTTTTGGTTCATTAGATAATGACAATATTTCTTCAATTCTTGGTACACCTCTAGTTACATTAGATTTAGAAGCAACGCCAGCAAAGTGGAATGTATTTAAAGTCATTTGAGTAGAGACTTCACCTATACTTTGACCTGCAATCATTCCTACCATTTCACCAGGTGCTACAATAGCTTTTTTATAAGATAACAAAATAGAATCTAACAATAGAATAATAGCATTTTTATTGAATCTTTTGACGAATAATAATTCTTTTGGAGATAAGTAATAATAAAACGTAGTTTTGAATAGTAAAGTTGGTGGAGTATAATGCATCATCGATAAAGTTTCATAGCATTTATCAATCATTTGATAAGCTTCTAAAGGAGTTAAATCGACAAGAGAATTATTTGATATGTTTAATTGTCCTTGTACATTATTAATTATATGATAAAATGCAACTGGTATATTAATAGCTTCACTTGATTTATGCTTAAAAACATGTTTTACAATATCATTTCTCATTTTTAACATGAAATCAATATTATCCTGAATACGTGCTTTAAATTTTTGTATATTTTGAGGTTTCTTATGTCTATTATAGGCATTTTTTAATAAAATTTTAGATTCAATATTATCTTTTGAACTGCTAATCATAAAATGATCATAAATTTCTTGAACGCTCATAGATACAAGGGGTAAAAGTTGACATTCTACTTTAATAGTATCAAATCCATCATCTCCGTACAAGAATTGAACGATTTTATTTTTATTATTACGTACGGTCATATCATAACCTACCATAAGATCTTCAAGACCCTTAATTAATCTTCTTTGTATGTAACCTGTAGTAGAAGTTTTTACTGCTGTATCAATTAATCCAACTCTACCACCCATAGCATGAAAGAATAATTCTTGAGGTGTAAGACCATTAATATAAGAATTTTCTACAAATCCTCTAGCAATTGGAGAATCATCATATTTAGAATAATGAGGTAATGTTCTGTGATCAAATCCATAAGGAATTCTTTTTCCATCAACATTTTGTTGTCCTAAACAGGCTATCATAAAGGAAATATTTAGATCTGATCCCTTTGACCCCGATTGTACCATTGTTACAAATCGATTATTAGAACTTAGACTTTTAAGACCAATTTTACCTGAATCAGCAGTAGCCTGATTGAGTATATTATTAACTTTGGTTTCAAATTCTTCATTATTAGTTTTTCCAGTTTTATTTTCAAAAATACCAAGTTGAGTTTGTTCAATTAGGTCTCTTACTTCAGTTTTTTTATTAGTAATAACTTTAACAATCTCATCGTTAGTTTCTTTATTTGAAATCAAATCGCTAATTCCTACGCTAAAAGAAGCAATTTGCATATAATCGGTTATAATATTTTGTAAATCATCAATATATTTAGCGGAAGTTTTATTACCAAAATCATTACATGTCCTATGTATTAATCCTTTAGTTCCAGCTCCTAATACTTTTTTATCCATTTGTCCTCTAATATAATTACCATTTTGAATTTCAACTACGAGATTTGAAGTTGAAAAATCGGGATTTTTCTTTTTCTTAAAAGCTTCAGTTGCAAGTTTCATACTTAAAGGAGGTGTTATTTGAGATAATATATCAAAACTGGTAATTCCTTTAGATTTCTTAGAACAATCAAGTAATTTATCTTCGTTAACAGTATTGCACATCATTAATAAATTCATAGCTTTACGTGAATCGAAATTAATATTTTCTCTAGTGAATTGATAGCATCCCAACATAGAATCTTGGTATATTCCAATAATTGGTGAATTATTTGCTGGACTGATTATATTATAGGGTACAGCAGCTAAATTTTTTAATTCAGATTCAGATTCTGGATCTTGAGGCATATGTAAATTCATTTCATCACCATCAAAATCTGCATTATATGGTTTTGTATCGGCAACATTCATTCTAAACGTATCGCCTTTATGCATGACCTTGGCTATATGTGCCATCATACTCATTCTATGTAACGTAGGTTGTCTATTAAATAGTACAGGATCGCCATCCATCATATGTCTATGAACAATATCTCCATCATTAAGAGTAATAGATTCCCGATCCATATAGTATCTTAATGTAATTGATTCGCCCCCTGGTTTTTCGAGTATTTTTGCACCAGGCCAATTATCAGGTCCATTTCTTACTAATGTTGTAAGAAATGCTTTATTTAATTTGTTAACTGTAACAGGTTTTGTAATATTTTTAGCAATTTTAAGCGGTACTCCTAATTGAGCAATTGATAAATTAGGATCAGCCGTAATAACTGATCTAGCGCTATAGTCAACTCGTTTAGCCATTAAATTACCCCTAATACGTCCCCCTTTACCATTTAATCTGTCTTTTATAGATTTAAGAGGTCTTCCAGATCTTTGTGCAACTGATGCTACTCCAGGTATTTTATTATCAACTTGGGTTGCCGTATAATACTGTAATACCATAGTCCAGTCGTCAATTACATTTGCAGGTGAATTATTTTGAATTTTTTCCAAAAGAGTTTTATTTGTTTTAATAATATTAACTAATATATGACTCAAGTCATCTTCTGATCGCTGTTGAGCGTCGTGTTTAACAGAAGGTCTAACTGCAGGAGGTGGTACAAGCATTACTTGGCAAATCATCCAATCTGGTCTGGACCATAAAGGACTAAAACCCATAAAGGTTACATCCTCGTCAGATATACGTTTAAATATTTTTAGAACCATTTCAGGAGATAATTTAATTACGATAGGTTCACTTTCAGGATCTTCATTTTTCCATTCGGCAAATAAATTCGCAAGTCCTTCTTTACGTATTCTTTTTGGTTGTAAACAACCACATCCATCGTCGGTATCTTCGCCACATCTTGTTATTTTACTTGCTAGTGCAAATACCTGTTTCCATCTTGCTTCAGATGGTAACACTAAAAATTGCTTGTATTTGTCTTTATTTATTAAGAGTTTACTACATTTAAAACATACACATCTTAAGCATTTTTGTATGGTATTTAAATATTGAATATAAAATACAGGTCTAGCTAATTCAATATGACCATGATAACCTGGCGTATGCATATAATCGAGACCATCAGTAGGACAAATTAAACCAGGTTCTAAAACTCCCATTCGAGGGTCAAATAATCCTCCAATGACTGGTTTATTGTTTACATAAGTATCTCTACTTGTTATTTCCGCTACTGATCCTTTTCTAATTTCATCGGGGGATAGAATACTAAATTGTATCCCTATAATTTTTGAAATACTATTAGAAATCATTTCAGAAGAGCTATACATCTATTATATAATAAGAAGATTTTAGATTGTTTTAAATCAATTTTATTTTATAAATAAAATTATAAATATAAAAATAAAATTGATTTAAAATTAAAATATTATTATTTAGGTAATATAAATATGGCTATTAACGATAAGAGTAAATCTATAAATAAAGATAAAAAAAATACCCAAGCTATCAAAGATAAGAAGAAAAGAATTATTGATTCAGATAGCGACGATAATTATTCTGAATCAGAATTTGAGGAAGAAATTGACATGCATGAATATAGAAAACTATTATCTAAAATCTTTCCTTCAAAATTCTTGAAGGGAAAAATTAGAGATGGAGAAAAATTAAAAAAAACAATTTCAAAATCCAAAATGTTAGATGATGAGACAAGTGATGTAGAATTAAAAAGTCCTAAGAAATCTGTAAAGACAAATAGTAAATCAAAATCAGATCTAAAAAAAGAATCTAAAAAAGAATCTAAAAAAGAATCTAAAAAAGAATCCAAAAAAGAATCCAAAAAATCTAAATCAAATAAAAAAATTAATTTAGTTGAAGATGAAGAAGAAAGTGAATCTGAAGATGATGAAGATGATAATGAATATTGGGAGACAGAAGATAGTGAATCAGAGTCTAGTTACGTTGAAGAAGATGATGATGAAGAAGATGATGATGAAGAAGACGATGATAATGTAATTTATGATAAAAATAAATCTAATAAAGTAAATATAATATTTACAATTGGTGGTGGAGAAGATGAATATTATGACGATGAAGATGATGAATATGAAACAGCAGATGAAGATGATGACTATGAAACTGAAGATGAAAATGAATCTGTATCAAGCGGATCTTCCGATGATGAAAAAGAAGATACTAAAAAAAGAAAATCCAAAAAACAATTGAAAAAAGATGATAAAATATGTGAAGATAAAATAACAGATAGTACAAATGAGCAATTAAAAAAATTAAAGGAACTTTATGATGATACAAAAAATGATAAGGATAATATACGTCTAAAAAAATGTATTGAGTTATATGAAGGTGAATTAAAAAAAGATAAAAAACAGTTGACGAAAAAAATAAAAAAGCAAAAAGAAAAAAATAGTAGAATTTTTCGCAAAATAACTCGTGATAAAAATACTATGAATGATGCTTCTTTCTTTTCAAATTTAAATGTAGATGAACAAAAAAAAATTATCAAGGAAGTACGTGATATAAATGAAATTACAAGAATTGAAAAGCCATATAGAATTACACTATTAGAAAGTCAAATTCCATCGGTATTTAAAGCAGCAGCTATGAAAAAAATTAATTCGTTAAGATATATGGAACCAGGTAGTGGTGAATTTTATAAAATTAAAAATTGGGTGGATACTTTTATGAAAATTCCATTTAATAAATATAATAATTTACCGATTAGTATTGAAAATGGTATGGAAGAATGTCATAACTTTATTGAAAATGCACAAAAAACACTAGATGAGGCAGTTTATGGATTAAATGATGCAAAGATGCAAATTATGCAAATGTTAGGTCAATTATTAACTAATCCAAAATCAATTGGAACTGCAATTGCTATTCATGGTCCACCTGGAACAGGAAAAACCAGTTTAGTAAAAGAAGGTATAAGTAAAATATTAGATAGACCCTTTGCTTTTATAGCATTAGGTGGCGCAACTGATAGTAGCTTCTTAGAAGGTCATTCATATACATATGAAGGAAGTACATGGGGTAAAATTGTACAAATTATGATTGATAGTAAATGTATGAATCCTGTGATATATTTTGATGAGCTAGATAAAATCAGTGATACACCTCGTGGTGAAGAAATAGCTGGTATACTAACTCATTTGACAGATACCTCACAAAATAGTCAATTTCATGACAAATATTTTGCCGAAATTAATTTTGATTTAAGCAAATGTTTATTTATATTTAGTTATAATGATGAGAGTAAAGTAAATCCAATTCTAAAAGATAGAATGTATAGAATTGAAACAAAAGGTTATAATCAAAAACAAAAAACTTGTATTGGAAATAATTATTTATTACCAAAGATTCGAGAGCAAATTAAATTTTCTGAAAAAGACATTATAATTCCAGATGAATCATTACATCATATAATTGATAATCACTGTAATAAAGAAGATGGTGTAAGAAATTTGAAACGATGTTTAGAAATTATATATACTAAATTAAATTTATATAGATTAATGAAACCTGATAAAAATTTATTTGAAGAAGAATTATCGCTCAAGGTTGAATTTCCTTTTACAGTTACAAAAGATATAATTGATAAATTAATAAAACGTAAATCAGAAAATATGAGTGCTATGTATAGTATGTATTTGTAATTAATTTAAATATAAAGTTGTAAATTTTAGTATATGAAAGTGATAGATTCAATTGAAAAATTAAATAATATAATTTCAATAATTAATTATGAAATTATAGATATTGAAAAAGATTTTAAAATAAATTTTTTTTTATCAAAAGAAATAAAAGAATTTATAAATTTTATTACCCTCGAACTATCCAATTTAAAATTACATTATCAAAATAAATGTAATCATAATTTTATTAAAGATTTAATTGATATAGATCCGGATAAATCTCGTGAAATAGAATATTGCTTGAATTGTAGGTTTACCAAACACTATTGATATTATGCCACCACATACCATTTCCTTTCTTAACATTATATAAATCCCTGAACATAGGTAATCTAGAAAGTGGAACATTACATCTATATTGATCGGGTGGATGAGGATTTGTTTTTAATTGTAAATCCATAGCCTTTTTATTAAGTTTTTGGCGCTGACTTACAGCAAACCATGTAAAAAATACTTCAAATGATAACTTACTAATTTCTGTTATATATTTTTTATATATTTGGTAATTCCTTAAATACATAGATATAATTTGTATTCCTGAAATATCTGCCATATTTTCGCCTATGGCCGCAGACGCATCATACTTTAACCCATCTCTTTTTGCAAATAATTCATATTGCTTTGTAACATCATTTTGAATAGATTTGAATTTTTTCTTATCTTCTTCGCCCCACCAATCAAATAATTTACCATCTGCACCATATTTGCTTCCCATATCATCAAACCCATGTGACATCTCATGTGCGATTGTATCTCCAATACCAGCTAAATTATATTCAATTCCTCTTGAATCCATATCAATAAATGGTTTTTGAATATATCCCAAATTAATATATATAGTATTTTGGGTAGGGGTATAAGATGCGTTTACAATATATGGCTGAGACCCAATCATTTTTACAGGATACTCTGTCCAATCGACTAAAGGTAAATTAATATATGGCTTACCTTCTAAAGAAACAAGTCTATTAGTAAAGAAATTATTAAATAAAATCATATTATGATTTAAATTTAAATTATAATTTAATTCAGGATCATTTAATTGATCTTTATGGGAACCAATTACAAACTTAAATTTTTCCAATTTGTATAGAGCGTAATCTTTTGATTTTTTAGATAACCAGCTATTTCTCTTCAAAATTTCTCTAAATGTTAATTTTAGGTCATTACATAAAACATTTGTATATTTTATAGCTTGTGGATTTTCATAATTTTCAACGTATTTTGTAGATAAAAATTTATTAAATGGTAATGTCATATATGATACACTACTTACTGCTTTATCAGTATTTAATTCTTCTTGACCTCTTTGAAATTTTCCATAAAAGTCATAAACTATTCTCTCCCATTTTGTAGTAATTCTAACAATTCTTTTTAATAAAATAAAAATCCAATAAGTTCTCCATTTTTTTGAAGTCCATTTTTCTCTCATTAAATCAGAACAACATTTCAAATAGTTAAGATTATTTGTAATAAAAAAAGGAGGTGTTTTTTTAAATCCAATTGATTTACATAACTCTTCCCAATTAAATCCATATAATTTTATAGAATCTTCTTTATATACACGATTATAGGAATTATCTTTTTTAGTTATATCTGTACATCCAAATGTATTGAATATTTCGACTTCTGTATCAAAAACATCTCTTGGATTTAAATCGTTATTTTTCCCTAAACACGTATCAAATATTTGTTTACATGTTTGATAATATTTATGTCTTATATTTTCTTTATATTTTACGTCTGTTCCATCATCAAAATATACATTTATATCTACTAATTCAAACCTATGAGCATTAATATACGACCTAAATATTGTAGGTTCTTTTTCATCTGCAGCAATATCCCAAGCAAATGGGGCTGATTGATTAAGCATTCTATTACTATTTATTTTTCCTAAAAACTCCCATAGGTTTCCTTTTTTTAAACAAATATCAACATAATCAACTGCTTCCAGAGATAATTTTTTACTATCACTAATTGGGTTCATATTTAAAACTGATTGGAAATAATTTTTCATTAAGTGTGCTGATTTTGTTTTCTCTTTAATTTCTTTTTTGATAATAAAATATAATTCTAAATATACTTTATCTTGTATTAATCTAAAATCATCAACCTGTATTATATATTTTTGAGCTTTTGTTAGATGACTTTTTTGAAGCCAATTATGATTAATATATGTATAAAAATCATTATATGGTTTAATTGAAACGGGTGTAAATGATTTAGTTATTTCATTTGTAAATTTTTTTTTAAGCTGTTCATTTGATAATTTAGTTTTAATAGATTTATTTACACTTTTAATATATTTTTTTTGAAAAGGATGTAATGTTATGGGACAATTTTTCGGAATTAACTTAAATTTATTTGTATAATTTTTTTTTCTATAACGATTTTTTTTAACTGTTTTGTTATTTCTTCTTTTATGTCTTATAGTTTTAGTCATGGTAATATATATATATATAACGCTTAAAATAAAATTATATATATATATTTAATATTCGGAATATGGTATATTATTTCCTCCTCTAACGGTTAAATAATTAAATTGATCAGTTGTCATACAAGCACATCCGCTTCCTGTTGAATAAGTATTTGGACAACAATCAGGTTTAAACTCGGTATTTGCAAACATTAACATTTCTCCATCTGGTAAGGGTAGAGGTTGGCTTGGTCTATTTAAGATATCTTGAGCTCCTTTACTAAGAGGTTGACCAGGTGTAACTACCATATTAGGTTGATTCCATTTATTAGCATTAATTGGGGGAGCAGGATTAGATATACTAAATAGTTTAGATTCACCAAAATTAGTATTTGCAGGCGTAAATGATTCTTTTACGCCACATTTCAAACAACTACCTAAAGTATTAACCACTATAATCAAATAAACTACACATATTAGAATTAATAATTCTACGTTTAAATTAACACCAAATATTTTAATATCCATTTATACATAAATTATAGATAATAATTTTCAATTAATAGATAAATGTTTGTCAACTAAATAATTATAATCATAAATAAAAATATTATTTATTTCAAAAAAACCACTTTTTGTTAATAAATGATATATTTTTGGTTCTGGTGAAACATAAGACATTAATTTTTTATCTAAATCATATGAATTATCCGATTTAAAACATAAGTTATCTGTACCATATATGTAACTACTATTTATATAGTGTTTATATAGATCTGATTTTTTACCATTAGTTTCTACAATACCATAAACGATATTATTATTTGTAAGCAAATCACCTACTTTTATATCTTTTATTTTTTTTGTTTTACCGCAGTTTAATTTAACCAAATTATTTCCAGTTAATCCATGATTAATTTGATTTATTAAATAATGATTTAAATCAAAAATTTCATCCCAATCTGAAAATTCATAATTATTTATAATTATATTTTTATTTTTTGTATTAAGGCAATATAAATATTTTTCAGCGTAATTTGGATTTATTAATTCTGATTCTGGATGATTAGATACACTTATCCATTGCCCATTAAATTTAATCTTATGGGAATCAGAAACAATAATGTCATTAATTTTATACATAACTGAGTTTTTTGAAGTAACTTTAATAGTATCAGTAACTTCGTTATTATATTGTAAAACATCACCAACTACAATATCTTTTATTTTTTTAAATTCACTATTATTTAATTTAATAAATGTATTAGGATCAAAGCATTTTACAGTAGGAATACCCATGTTGGGCTTAATGTGCATAAACTCAACCATAAATACCAATATTAATACCATAGGTAATGCAATTCCTAAAAATATTGAAGTCATAGCACCAGCTGCTCCCCAAGTAAAAGGAACTATCCATAATACCATAATAACGATAGCTAATACAATTAATATCATAATTATCATTTCTGATATGGCGCCAAATAATGAAACCAAACTCATATATGCACCAAATAGTGTAAATATTCCGGCCGTCATAGTTCCATAAATTTTTGCTAAGAAATCTCTCATCGAGATAATTATTTGTTGTATTGGTATCATAATATTCATTATTCTACCCATTATTTCTTTTGAAATACCAGAAAATTGTGTTTGAATTTTATCAAACATAGCACGAATATTATTAATAGCATTTTTTATGTCATTAAAAAAAGCTATAAATGTATCTGTCAAATATGTTAATGGTTCTAGTGAATATCCAGCTATAGAGGAATTAATACCTTGAACACAATAATTGAAATTTTCAACTGTATAGTCATCAAATGATGTACCTGGTGGAGCATTAATAATACCAGCAAAAGGTAATACAAATGGTTTACATCTTTCAGTAGGCCAGTTATCTTGTAATGGTTTTATATTAATTATAACATAACAATAGGAGCAAATTAAAAATAATATAAATAAAACTAAAATTAGCGTTAATACTGATGAACCATATTGATCAAAGTATGACAAATTTTTATACAAATCATCAATTTTATTTAACTTATCTATTTCATTATTTGCTTGCATATATAATTATTTTATAATAAAGATTTTTTTTTAATTAATTTACATTTAAATTAATTTTAGATAAGTATTTATTAAAATAATCAATCGTAAATTTATCATCTTCCCAATCCCAAAATGTTTCATTTTCTATACATATTTTATTATCACTTGTTACTAAACATACAAACCAATCTGTTGTTTTATTGGATAGTTTTGATTTTTTATACTGTTCAACAGGTATATAATTATTCACAGAGTTATCTAAAACATAATGTGATCCTGTAACATAAACATTTTCCTTATTATCAAGCTCAATTTCATATAATTTAGTTTTTTTATAATTATCTATCTTTAAAATTGTTCTTACTATAGAACCAGATGATAATATATCGCCTAAATTCAAATCTTTCATATAAATCATTTCACCGTTTTTCAATTTAACTTTAGTTTCAGGATGAAAGCATGAACCTAATGCTCTAACTAATTGTCCAGTTGGTCCGTTCCAGGCACTCTGCATAGTTTTTAAGCTACCGTCAATAGTAAATATTAAAGTAACTAATATACCAATTGATTTTCCCATAAGATCTTTTATACCTATAATTATTTTTTGAAATTCGATAATTATGTTTAAAAATACACCAAATACACTTTCAATTATTGAACTAAAAAGAGTTCTTACTTTATTAAACATGGCTCTGATGTTATTTATGTCATTCATAAATCCAAAAGACATCATACCTAAGGAAGATGTAATATAAGTCAACGGTTCTAGTATAAATCCCATAAATGAAGTCATAGTATTTTGTACACAATAAGTAAAATTACTTTCTACATCATCAGCAAATCCCATATATAATGGGTTACAACGATGTTGGGGCCAATCTTTTTGTATATCAGCTAACATATTAAAATAATAAATTCCGGCTATATAAAGTGCAAATGCAAGATTAATATATATAAAATATAACCAATTTTTTCCTGTGGGCATATCTATTATATTATAATTATAAATTTAATTAATAAATTTAAATTTATAATTTACGTTTTAGTATATAAATTATTTTAAATATGATATATTATGAATACTGGTATATTTAATTTATCTCCGTTTAATAATACAAATAAACATTCGGAAGTAGATATAATAAATAAATTATATATTAAAAATAATAAAACATCTCAGATTGCTAAACAAGACACCAATAAAATATTTGATGATAAAAAATGGTTTTATATTTGTAGTTCAGGAGGTTGTGGATCAACTTTATTATATAAATATTTAACTAACTTTGGAAATGTAGAACATATTCATGATAGATACCCTCCTGAAAAACTAGAATTTGTTGGTAAACGAAATTCAACAGAAGATACTTATTCAGAGTGGTTCAATAAAGTCACTATTCCTGAAAATGAGATTCATAATTACAAAGTAATATTTATATATAGAGATGCAATTGATGTGATATATAGTAGATTTGGTGGTCCACGAGGACCTAATATCAATCATTTAAAGCATGTAATGTGTAAAAATGAAGGTAATATACATTTAAATGATGTAATATATAATAAAAAGGATTTGTATGAACTAGAAGAATTTTTTGATAACTATGTATATAAAACAAATAAAAATTATTCTATTTATTGTATAAAATATGAGAATTTTTTTGATAATATAGAAGTAATAAATAAAATATTAGAAATTCCTAATATAAAATCACTATATCCAACAAGAATAGAGAGAAAAAAGAAGAAAAAAAAAATTCACGTAAATATATTAAATGCAATTTACGATAATTTAAAGTTAAAAATGAAAAAAATGCGTGCAATTCAAATTATTTAATAGTATTATCTTTTTCTATATTTTCTGCTTTTTCTGCTTTTTCTTTTATTACGTTTATTATGTCTCTTTTTATGAGACCTTGTATTCTTTTTTTTTTTTTTTTGTGAAATTTTTTTTTTTTTTTTTTTTTTTTTTTTTCCTTTTATTCATTTTCCTCTATTTTCTCCTCTTCTACAT
>Ga0115003_10001787_pt1 | contig 18409 bp, 17 predicted proteins | sample ArcticOcean_MG_C_7_FD_88736 | JGI IMG/M metagenome (GOLD analysis project Ga0115003, IMG submission 88736) | Marine microbial communities from western Arctic Ocean - ArcticOcean_MG_CB11_88 | ecosystem: Environmental > Aquatic > Marine > Oceanic | place: Arctic Ocean: Canada Basin | collected... | reverse complement strand
GTGGTAACTACGGCCCATCATCTGGCTTTGACAACATGTCTAATTACTTTTGGCCTATGGCTTTAAATGATGCAGCAAAAAGAGGAGAAGATGTAACTAGCCCGGAAGGAATCAAGGCTGTCTTTGATCAAGCTTTTCCAGGCGGCGACTACAACAGGTATAAATATTCTGGCGGCCCAGGGGCTCTTGCTTTTTTTGGTATAGATTCTCTTGGCTTTGACGGCAAGCCAAAGAAAAGAAGGAATTTAAAATCTAGAGTTTTAAATTCTGAAGGAAAAGTTGTTGATGATATTGAGTGGTATGAATACGATCCAATTACTCATGAAGGTCTTTTTACTGAAGCAGGACTTGAAAAATTTAAAGCAGCTAACCCAGGTTTAACGCCGCCAGTTGGTGTAAAAAGATCTAGCGCCTCAAGGAAAGACGGAGAGCCTAATCTTCCAGAGCCTGGTGAGAATGAAGAAGATGATGGTCTTAACCCAGATGGATCAAGAAAACTTCCGCCTATTCCAAGACCCGATAAAGATGGAAAATGTCCTGCTGGGTATACTGGCATTGATACTAATGGTGATGGTTTTATAGATACTTGTGTTGCAGAACAGTCACAAATCCCTGGCGCTCCTGATACTCAGAACGCAGGCCCAGGAGGAAGAGTAAGGGTTGGCGGAGAAAAAGACACCCTAGAACAAGCTTCAGAAAAATCAAGCAAGCAAGTTTTTAACGATCCTACTAATTTCATGCGGTTTGCTCCTAGCGCATTGCAGATGATGGACCCTCGCTACTATGGCATAAAGTCTTTTGTTCCAAGAGGAGAGGAAAAAGATTTTAACACTCAATATAGAAGTATACCGGGTCAACAGTATGCTAATTATAATGTTGTTAAAGATAGAGAGAAGCCATTCTTTGCGGAAGGAGGATTATCTTCCCTTCACCCTAGGATGAACGGCCAGATTTCTGGGCCAGGCACAGAGAAGTCAGACGATATACCAGCCATGCTTTCTGATGGAGAGTTTGTTGTTAACGCAGCAGCCGTTAGAGGCATTGGTAATCTGATGGGAAGAAAAAAACCTAAGAGCAAAGTAGATCAAAGACGCGAAGGAGCAAGGACCATGTACGCTCTTCAGAAAGCAGGCGAACAAGCAGCGAGGATGAGCTAATGTCCAATGGCCAAACGGTTTCAAACACTCAAACAGTCATTCAACCCAAAGCAGGGCAAGTCTCTCAAGATCCAGCGGTAGAACAAACTGGCAGAGATCTGCTGGCTTCTTATTTCGGACCTGGCGGAATAATGAGCCAAGCTCAACCAATTCCTACGCAACAAGTCGCAGGTCTTTCTGGCATGGAGCAAGGCGCAAGAAACATGGCGGGTGGGCTAGGAGGTTTTGCACCACAGCTAAATCAAGCTCAACAGTACTTCCAACAGAGCGCGATGGGCTACAACCCTCAGATGGCTCAGTCTTTTATGAACCCTTATCAGAACGCTGTTGTTCAGCCTCAGATGCAGGCAATACAAAGGCAAGGTGATACGCAAAGAAGGAACGCTAGAGCAGATCAAGTTACGGCAGGCGCGTTTGGAGGATCAAGAGGCGCGGTACAGGAAGCTGAGATAAGAAGAGGCGTTGGCGATAGACAGGCTCAGGTTGGATCAGACCTAGCTTACAAGGGCTACAATGATGCTATGGCTAACTCTATGGCTGGCTTTAATTCCATGCAAGCAGGAAGAAGGGGTGCTGCTCAAGGCATTGCCGGGTTAGGTCAGCAAGGATTTGACATGTTGACCGGACAGATAGGCACGATGAACCAACTTGGCCAAGACGGGAGAGCCATTCAAGACAGGGCGCTTGGCTATCAATATGATGCAGCTAATAGATTGGCTAATGAGCCATATGATAGATTCACAAAAGGCGCAGGAATGCTTGGTTCGTTGTCAGGATTTTTACCTCAATACAGCAGCGGGTATGGCGGTGACCAGCAGCAGATTGAGCGATTTGAAAATCAAAGTAAATTTGATAAATTCTTGGGCGATGCTGATAAGTTTAAGAAATTTATGGATATGTTTAGCTGAGTAAATTTAAATGAATAATGTTTACAGAAGACCAATGTTTCAAAATCCCCAGCAACGTGCTGGCGGTGGCATCATGGCTGGCGTTGCTCCGATCAACATGGATGAGGGCGGGTCGGTAAGCGATGCTGTTAGAGATCAAATGAATCCGTCAGAAGGCGGGTTATTTGGAGTTCTTTCTGGACAGCCAATCACTCTAAGAGATGCAACTGACCTTTTTCTTGTTGATCCTAATGACCCTGTTGACGTAGCGATAGCTTCGTTAAGCGCAGGCTTGTTAGTTTTTCCTCCTGCCGCAGCCGCAGCTACTCTTGCAAGATATGGCTTAAAAGGAAAGAAAGCGTTTGAGAAATTAGCAGAAGCACAAAAGCGTTTTGCTCCTTCATCAACAGATACAGGAATAATAAACGCCGCTAAAAGAAGAGTTGTTCCAGACTTAGAAAGCATAGAGGGTGGGCTTGATCTAATTCCAGGAGCCAGGGCTGGCGCATTTGAAATAAACAGAGCTTTGGGAGAGGCAGGAAAGTTTGCTTTTGACCCAGAAGCTCGTAGCGAAATGTCAGACTCTATGTCTGATATATCTGATCAAGTGTCAGACATAGGTGATAACTTCGATCCAATAACTGACTTGGCCGGTCAGCTTTACGATCAAAGATTTGGATCTAATGATCCAGAAAGACCAGCAGAAAGCGCAGAAGACACAAGAACTCTAGGCCAGAGAATTAACAATCCATTTAACATAAGGTCTTCAAGCTCTAATGATTGGCAAGGTGCTGACGATTCTATTGGAGAAGGTGGATACCAAGGTTTTCAAAACAATGATTATGGAATTAGGGCTGCAGATAGAGTCCTTAATAATTATGGTAAGAAACAGTTTGAAGAAGGTAGCGAAAACTTTAATCTTTATGGTGAGAATGTAGATACATTAAGAGAAACTCTTAACATGTATGCTCCTCCATCTGAAAACCCTACCAAAAGTTATGTTGATTTTATTTCAGATAAAACTGGAATAGATCCAGATGCACCAATAGATTTAACCGACGCAGGAATTAGATCTTTAATCATGTCCCCGATGGCTACGTTTGAAAGTAGATCCACTTACTCTCCAGAAGAAATCTCTGCATCCATAAACAGAGCTAACGAAGCTAACGATGAAAGTATTCTTGACAGCGTAGCAAGCGGAGAATATGTTGCAGATAACGGCATTGCTGACGTAGCAAGAAGTATTGCAGAAGCAAGAGGAATGAAGTCTGCTACCTTTAAGAGGGGCGACAAAGATTTAGCTGCTGTAACTGCAGAAGAATTAGAAGAGTCAGGGTTTGATTCCCTTAAAGACTATCTTAACAACATGCAGTTTAATGAAGAATCAGGAAGGTATGCACCACAGGAGATGTCTCGCGGTGGCATTATGAGATTGAAGGATGGCAGTGATCCTGATGGTGTAGAAAAAGAAATTATTCCAAAAGATATTCAAGGTGTATTGAATGAATACAACCTTAGTTTAGAAGAATTTTTAAAGTTTAAAGACGAAAAGAAACAAGCTTATCTTAAATCATATCAAGATGGATTAGACCTAAAAAAATCTCTTGTAGATCCTAGATTGAATCCTGCTTCTAGTGGTGTAGCGGCTATACTTGACGCTGCCAACAGTGTTCTTGAAGCGCCCTCGAATATTTATGAGGCTGCAAAGTACAGTGACCTTGGAAGGGTTATGGGTTTCTCCGATCCAGATCAAGAGCGTCCAGATGACGATCCTTCTTTCTCTGAAGATATTGAAAGAATTAGGGGTGCTCAAGCACCAAGTCTAAGCGAGGTTAATGCTTTAATACCAGAGCCTGTTGTTGAAGGAGAGCCTGAAGTTGTTGAAGAAGAGCCTGGCATAATTCAGAAAGCTCTTGGCGCTGTAGGTAAGATAGCTGGATTTGATCTTCCTGAAAATGAGCGTCGAGCTATGCTTGCTGCTGCAGGAAGAAGAAAGTATGGCGTAAGTAGAGCGCAAGCATACGAAAACTCAATGTTCAACCAAGCTAAAATTGCAGATATGGAAGCAACTACGGCTGCTAGAGGCACTAGTGAAACTCAAAAAAGTCTTGAGTATCTTAAAGAATTATTTCCTAACGCCCCAAACACTGAGTTAGTAGACCTGTTGTTCCAGAAAGGAAAAAACAAAGTGACTAACAGTGAGTTAGCAGAGGCTATTCTCAAAGAGACTGAGAACATCAGAAAAGCTATATCAGAAGGTCAGATGGCGGACGCTGTGGATGATGCTAATAGGGACAGAGCAGCAAAAGGTCTGCCCAAATTAAGCCAAGAGGATTGGATAAGTCAAACCGCTAAGAGAAAGGTTTATGAAGCTTATCGTCTGCAAAATCCTGATGTAGCTGTAGCTTCTAGCGTTGCTGCCAGAATAGGCACTGACGGTAAAAAAATAAATTAGGAGTTATAGGGCTTGGAAATAAAAGTCGCTGACGGAAGAGTTGTTGATGTAGATACCGAAGATGAAGAGGTTGCTATATCAGCAGCCTTCAAGTGGTATAACGAAAATCCTTTGCCAGAAATAGAAGCAATAGATCCTGCAGAAAGGGCAGCGCAGCTAGGTGATGAGGATGTATCTACTCTTGGTGATGTTGCTAGAGGCATAGTTGCTGGACCTATAGATGCAGTAGCTGGATTAATTTCTCTCCCAGGAGAACTCATTGACTTAGTCTCTCAAGACGAAGGAGAAGGAAGCGTAGCTCAAGGCATAAGAGATGTCTTTGATGTTATAACTCCAACGACTAGAACTGGTGCTGGTAAAGCAGCAAAATTTATTACTCAGTTTGTTGTTCCAGGTAGCATTGCGGCTAATGCAGCTAGGGTAAGAAATCTTGGAAAGGCAGGTCAGATAGGAGCCTTCGCTGCTGCCGATGTCGCAGCTACTACCCCTGACGTAGAAACCTTGGGAGATTTTTTTGATGGAGGCCCAACTCAAAGAATAGATACCGAAAACCTTGTTGGCTCTGAGGTTGCAGCCGCTAACTTAGCCAACAGATTTAAGGTGGCAGCAGAAGGAACAGCGTTACTCCTTGGTGGACCAGCAATAATAAAAGCTGTGGCTAAAAATGCAGGTCCATTAGTAGATGATATAGCGCAGATAGGTCCAGTTAAATCTGCCGCTGAAGGAATCAGAGCAAATATTTTAGATAATGTCGGGCCTATGGCTAGTCTAGAAAACCCCACCTTTATATCAAGAAACATAAGAAACGCAAGAAACAAACTAAGAGAGTCTGAGATTGGCGCTAAGGCTGGAAAGCTTTTTTCTTTTAAAGGAAATCAAGCTGATGACGTTATGCAAAGCTTGAGGTATTTAAAAATACATCAAGTCTCTGAAGCTGATAAAAGAATAAGAAGAAATTTAGAATCTTTAACTGATGGTCTAGAAGTATTAAATAGAAATGGCGCTCTTAATAAGACTGATCAAGAAGCAATTATAGATTCTATTAATGATTATATTTTTGCAACTCCCAAGGGAAATCTCTCAAGAGAAACAGTTCAATCTAATGCTGGAAAATTTTTAAAAGATATAGATGATAAATTTAAAACAATTGATAATAAAATTACCTTAAAAAATTATTTAGGAGTATCTCGAACAAAAAGTTTGTTCTCTGGGCAATCTAGAGATTTAAGTTTGTTAAACGCTTCTACAGCGGTAAGAAATCAGATTGAATCAATGTCTGTAATTATTAAAAAAGATTTAACTGATAAAAATGATCCAAATTTTAATAAAGCGTTGCTGCAAACCATTGGGGACAACGAAAGTTTTTATGGAAGAAGAGTTTATCGAGCATCAAGAGATGATTGGAGCCCTCTGTATAAGGCTGATGGAAGTGTTGATCCAGCAAAACAAAAAAAATACGATGCTGCTATAGATAATATCCTTGCAAACAACGAATCCGCTGCTGCTGCAGCAGGCGGGGTATCTCAGTTCGGTAAGGATGATGCACAAAAAGCGTTGTTAAGCATAATGGGAAACGTAAAAACTTTTTCTAATGCAAACATGAAACCTTTGGATATGTTTAATGACAAAACTCTTCAAGGTATTTCTACAGGGATATTGAAAGATAGAAAGTTAGATAATCTTCCTGCTGTAAGAGATTTTCTAGGAGAATATACCGGGGCCAGGGATATCATGGGAGTCGTTGGTAGAGTAAAAGAATTAGACGGATCTGTTAAACAATCTACCGCTATAGGAAAGGTCAGAGAACAAACTCTTGATGAACAAAAGGTAGGCTTGCAGTATCGAGTTTCTGAAACTGTTAGCAAGATGAATAACATGATTCAGCAGAAAAAGTTTTTTGAAAACGTAAACAAGCACAATGAAAATTTAAAAAATATGCCGGGTGACAAGCGGTTTCTTTTTGATGACATTCCTGTTGACGTAGAAATATTAGGAAAATATGAGAAGATTGGTGATGCATCAAGCAATGCAGATCGTTTGCGATACGGACCCCTTGCAGGAAAATATATTAAGTCAGAGTATGCAAGAGCTTTTCAGGACGTACCTACCTATGTAAATTTTGGCAATGACACAAATGCTCTTAACAGATTATATGCTACGTTCCTTGGCATGAAGGGCATGTCTCAGATAGCTAAGACTGTGTACAGTCCTATCACTCAAATAAGAAACGCTACAACCGCAGCCTTGTTTGCTTTAAAGAATGGTAACTTTGGCAATGGAGAAGACTTTACAAGCTCTGTAAAAGTTGTCTTTCAACAAATCAATGACAACTTAGCTTTTTCAAAAAGCGGAACTCAACTTAAAGGAAGCAGCAGTGGTCTACCACGAAAGGAACAGATCAATCAATTTTACGATGAGATGATACGAAGAGGCGTGGTCAACACCAATGCTAAGGTCGGTGAGTTTGAAGATCTTTTAGGTGATGCCGCAAGAGCAGGATACACACCTAGCTTTACTAAAAAAATTTTAGAGACAGCGCAAAATACTCAAAACAGATTTTCTGGAAAGCTTTACCAAGGGTCTGATGATGTTTGGAAAATATATAGTTACTTTGCAGAGCTAGGCAGGCTTCAAGGCGCATTTAAAAATGTTAAGAAAGGTGGCTCACTTAATATAAAAGCTACCGATGTTGAAAACATAATTGATTTTGCAGATAAAGCAACGCCAAATGGTTTTGTTAATGTTAAAAATTTAAACTCAGAAGATGCTGCTGAATTTTTAAGAAGAGAGGCTGCAGAAATTGTCAAAGATACTGTGCCTAATTACTCAAGAGTCCCTGAGTTTATTAAAGAGTTAAGGAAAGCTCCCTTCGGAAACTTTATTGCTTTCCCCGCAGAAGTAATTAGAACAAGCGGTAACATATATGGCAGAGCCATTAGAGATTTGGGTAGTGATTCCCCAGAAATAAGATCTATAGGGATGAGAAGGTTGGTTGGAAGCCTGACCGTTGATGGCGCGTTAGGTGCTGGATTAGTAACTGCAGGGTTAACTTTGACAGGTTCAAGTCGAGAGCAATTGGAGGCATACAAAAGATCCTTTGCTGCTGATTACGATAGAGACTCAATACTTATTCCTGTCTCTACAGACAAGGACGGAAACATTAGAGAGGTGTATAATTTTTCTTACACCAACCCTTATGATTATTTGACTAGGCCAGCAAGAGCAGTACTCAATGCAGTTAACGATGGGGTTGCTTCAGAAAAAGATTTAATTAATATATTTATGTCTTCTGCTTGGGAGGGAATGATAGAGGCGGTTGCTCCTTTTGGTAGCGAATCAATCATGACTGAAAAGATTTTTGACCTAGGCAGAAATCAAACAAGGTATGGAAGAAGTGTTTGGGGTGAAGCAGATCCTTTAGGTTTAAGAGTTTCAAAAGGATTAGCGCATCTTGTAGATGGAATAACTCCAGGCTTTTCACCCGTTAGGCTTAGAGGAGATGTTGCAGGACAAGATATTCAGCTAGGCAACTTTACGCTTGGCGCAGACATAGGAGACTTTCCAAAAGCAATAGGCTTGGCTGTGGGCCTAGACCCAGTGACCGGAGTCAATAGGAAGGGAGAAATGATAGATGCTGCAGGAGAGTTTGCAGAGGCATTGACGGGCTTAAAGCTAATGAAGCCAAAGATTGATTTAACTCTAACCTATCGCGGTTACGAGGCAAGCAACTTGGTAAGAGAAGCTTCTGGAATATTTAACAAGATAGCTAAGTCTAAAACTGGAATGAGCCCAGAGGATATTACTCAAGCGTATATTGTTTCTAACGAGCAAAGGTTTAAAGCGTTACGAGATTTAAACATGGCGATAGAAGATGCCAGAACTTTAGGTCTTAAAGACAGTGAAATAATAAAGTCTTTAAAGAAAGCAAAGACTTCTAACATACCTCTTCTTATGGCTGGCAAGTTCAAACCATTCTATCCTTCTACGGAAACAATAAAGCTTGCTATACAGGCCCAAGACAATAAGATGTCTAACCCTTTTGACTTTGGAGAAATGAGAAAAATATACGGAGAAGGATACGGAAAATCTTTAAGGCCGAATCGAGCGCAAGAAGAATCTGAAGCTAGAGCTAGACAACTAGAAGAGATTAGGCAGAAAGCACAAGCTGCTCAATCAACGACAACGGAACTACCTGAGATGCAAATGCCAGAACCAGTAAAGCCTATGGCCCCTGTTTCTGTGGGATCTGCCGCGCTAAGGCAGGCGGAGATAGATAAACTAACAGGAATCTAATTGATCCCTCAACGTAAGCGAAAGAGCAAGTACTACGCGAAGAAGGTTGAGTACGATGGTATTAAATTCGACTCTAAGCTTGAGGGTGCTAGGTACAAAATCCTAAAGGGAATGCAGGACCAAGGGTACATCTCTGATCTTGAGGTACAGGTGCCATACGAGTGCGTTGTAGAGGGCAAGAAGGTCTGCAAATATATATCTGACTTCAGGTATAGGTGCGGGGAAGATGAGATTGTAGAGGACACCAAAGGTATTATAACGGCTGTGTTCTCATTGAAGAAGAAACTGGTTGAAGCCCTGTATCCAGGGCTCGTTATCCAGATCATCATCGATCCAAGAGAGTTACCTAGATCGGAATATTATCCTCATCCATAACCTGTCTCGTCTTAAAGCCATCGAACTCCCCGTCAAAGAAGTTTCTTAGTTTCTCCATGTCAGATATCCCTTCAAACATATAGTCTATCTTGGATAGCTCACGCATCTCAGGGCTGCTGAAGTGCTTATCTCCCAGCTTATCTGCTGTTACATTGTAGAACGTAAAGATCCCAGCACGGTACGCCATGACATCCTCAGTACATTCCTCCTCAAGCAACTCAGCCTTGACTAGGTTATGGTTCCATAGATGATCTCGGCATCCCTGCTTTTGCTCATCGAGGGTGAGGTCTTTGTTGAATCTACTGCAGTGCCATGCTGCGTTATCGCTTTCCATATCAGGCTTACAGGAGTGACAGTTCCTGCAGTTAACAGATGGCGGCAAGCGATTGCCTAGGTAAGACTCCCTGTACTGTGGCGTTTCATTCTTCAACCGCCAATCAGTAGAACTCAAACCGGATGGCGGCTTGTCAGATGAGATGATCCTCTTCGCCTTCTCCTGAGCCTGTTCCCATATGCTGGGATTAAAGTCGATGATCTCAGAATAGATCTCGCTGTTGTTCTTATTCATGACAACAGCCATAGCCTTCTTCAGATTAAAGCAGCCCATGTAACAATGAAGCTGCCACTGGTATGCCTGTGACCATCCTTGGTAATCCCCTAGTTTAACAAGCTCCCTGAACCGCTTGTCGTTACATGACTTAGCTTCAAAGAGAACGACCTCATCTGGATCTGAATCAATAACTCGCTTCACAAAGCCATCACAGCTACCAGCAAAGTGACCGCCCAAGTAGGACGCTCGATACTGACCACCATTAGAGTCCACGGCAGAGATATCAAACACCTTGGTCTTCTTGATGAAGTGAACCAGTTGGTCCTCGATGTGATTGCCGAGGTCAAACAACCTGAGCATCCTGCCCTTGAAGGGTGAGGGTAAACACCAGCGATGGTTAAGCCATGTCTTTCGCTCATCCCCATCACCGATCCCACTCATCCCAAGGTGACCCCTGAACCTATCGTTGTCTTCAGCTATTCGTTTATCCATCTCATTAAAAAGTAACTCCGATGACATTCCAGTACCTCCCCTCTTTTCTTAGGTTAACTTTCTTTATTTCAAGCAGCGCCCCGTTGTCTACCATCTGGACTGCTGACTCAATGCTGTAAGGAAGATCAAAACCTCTCGACATAATCCTCCATTTCTTTTCAGCTACCGCCCTAGGCTTACCATTCATGGTCATCATGAGTGCGGTAGATCTAGGCCAGTAGTTTTCCTCAGTCTTAAACATGATCTTCAGGTAGTCATTACCGTTCTTTGACACAGCCCTTTCAGCGCGAACAAACTCCACCGCCTCTTGTATTTCAATGACGGCAGCTTCACCCAACTCATCCGATAGCACATTGCCTTCTGCAGCGATGATTGTTTCAGATGCTCCGACCTCATCCTTAATAGTTTCAAGCTCTTCCGATACCGGGGGCAGTGGCTTGAGTGCTTCGCACTCCCTGCATTTCTTATCATCGATGTCATTGACCGACAGACACTCATCACATATCCAGATCATCTCCTCATCGACAACCTCATCATCTTTCTTGTTGCGCTCAGGTCTAGCGACATCGATGCAGCCATGACGGCCCATGTTTCCACCGTAGTCCAAGAGAAGACAATCATCCTTGTCTGGCCAAGGTCGCATACCCCTGCCACATATCTGAACGTATAGGCCAAGCGACTTGGTAGGTCTGAGCAATGCGATGCAGTCAGTCCGGGGCGCGTCCCATCCCTCAGTCAGGACCGCAACATTACATAGCGCGTTGAGAGTACCTTCCTCAAAGCTATTAAGGATGTTTTCTCGCTCATCCATGGGAGTCTCAGCCGTGACACACGCTGCCTTGATCCCCTGGTTCTGCAGGAACAACGCCATCTTGTTCGCGTGAAGAACACTGACACAGAAGAACACCGTGCTCTTCCTGCCTTTCAGGAAAGCCTTCTCTATCCAATCGTTGATGATGGCATAGATGGTTTCATCTACGATAGCCAATGCCTCTAGGTCTGACTCCCTGTAGTCACCGCCCTTAAACTTAACCCTAGCCTTGGACGCATCAATGACTGCGTTGTCATTCACCTTGAACGATGACAGCCGGGACAGGTAACCCTGATTGATTAGCGCAGGGATGGTAGCCTTGTAAGCTACGCCTCCAAAGAAGTGATCATCCATACCATAGATGTACCCCTGCCCCATACGGTAGGGCGTAGCAGTTACACCCATGATCTTGGGGCAACCTATCTCTTCAAAGTGATCGATGATCTTTCGGTATCGGCTGCTCATCTGAGGGCCAACATGGTGGGCCTCATCAATGATGATGTAGTCGAATGGGTATGATTTCTCTAACCGTTTCTTTGAGGCCAGCGTATCTCTACTGGCAACAACAATCGGCGCTGTTTGATTAAACTTCTTTAGGCTGGCCGCAAGGATTCCAACTGGAGCATCAGGCCACACAGTGATTAGCTTATCAACCGCTTGACTGATAAGTTCCTGGCGGTGAGCCAAGATAAGGAATCGTTTGCTTGGGTCAGCAAGGTATAGCTCTTTAATCAATGTTGTAAAGACAACTGTCTTACCCGCCCCGGTAGGTAGTACGATGAGGGGGTAAGTTGTTTCTTCTTTAAACCAACAGTGAGCTTTTGCTAAAGCTTTTTTCTGATAGTTTCTGAGTTCCATAGCTAGAAAAAATCTCCTATGTTTGCACATTCATCTTCTATTTCTTTGCGCTTCTTCAACGCTTCTTTCTTTATGTACCTGAAGGTCCAATCAACTTGATCTGGATCTACAGCAAAGATGAAGGCGTTGCTTACTGACAAAGACATAAGTTCTTGTACTAGAGTTGCGTTGTTTAACTCTTCCGTTTCATGCTCATCTATAAGTTCTTGAACGGCGATCAGGAAGTCATTTATTTTTTCATCCATCCTTGTTCTCCATCACTCTTTCTGCACAGTAGTCCATTGCTTCGCTCATGCTAGGGCTTATCCCCAAGCACGGGTTACCGTCTGACTTCTGAAAAGCAAACCAGACTTCTTCTATCGGATCGAATTTAACTGTCATCTCTGAGTCCTCTAATTCCATTTTTATTCTCCGTAAAAAAGTGGTGGACCGCCAAGAAGAAGTACATGATCTGTCGAGATCCTTCTTGACGTTGGCCCAGGATGCCACCCCACCCTGTAGGGTTCCCGACAGATTTAATCCTGCCAGTTAACCTGTTGCCCTGTAGGTTGGGCAGGCTGTGGCACTTGAGCTTGCGCTTGAGGTGCGGCAGGTGCTTGAGCGTTACCCGTCAAGAAAGACTTGACCTTGTTCTTCGGAGGGTAACCATTTGAACCAGCATCAATAGATATGCTTGCTTGAATCGGTTGATTCATTGCGCTATTAACCATAGCCTTGTTGAGTTGCTGCGAAGAAACATCCAGACCAGCCGATGCACAAAATGATTTGAGCCGCTGAAGACCTACTTTGCTTTCGCCTGTTAGAACAAAGTTCTCCCAGATCAAACGATTAGCATTCGTTGGGCCAAGAACCTTGAAGGTCATAGCCACACCTTGGTTTCCACTGGATGGAAAGGTTTTATCTTCGTACTCAATTGCCTCTAACGTGTACTGCCCAGCAGGAAACGGAGTAGACTCGCCACCACCGCCAACTTCAATTTTGTCCCAATCAATATCGCTATCCAATATACCCATACTACTTAACTCCTTTCACTACAGTTTGTTGCACTGGATTCAGCGCAGTTTTATATGCATCTAAGAATGCATTCCATTCAAGTGGTAACTTCGCTGGCAAATCAAGACGCGACTTAGCGTCAAACCCTGCAGCAAATTTAGTATGCAACGCCCTGTTACCGTAACTGACTGCTCGATTCTTTGAGCCATCCTTAGTTACAGTAACGTCATGGTTAGCAAACAAGTTGAAGTCCACCCAATCTTTAATAAGATGGTTGACCTTCTTGTGACAGCGCATCTCCCAACGCTCATAGGATTCCTGAGCAGTCGCGTCTGCATACATCTTTGTTGCAACGTGCGACAACAGGATCACGTTCATTCCCTTTGTCTTCACGATGAAGTCAAGAGCGCCAAGCAACTTAACAAACAACTCAGTTACCATGGTGAAACCTTTACCGAACCCCGGCGTTTCAATAGACGGCCATCCACCTTTAGCACATACATGGGCTTCAGCTAACAAGCTTGCACCATCTGTGGTATCGATGACGATAGTCTTAAAGTCATGGTTCTCTTTAGCTAACAACTCAAGGCTCGACATGATGTCGTTCCATTCGTTAGCGACATCAAATGCTTGAGCATCAATGTACTTCAGCCCGTCCTCTGCCTGTATAAAAATAGGCTTGTCTGATTGAGCGCCAAAGGTACTCTTTCCTATACCGTCTACGCCCTGAATGTTCACCCGCACTGGCGGGTAAGATCCATCTTTATCAGATAGGGCAGAGGTATTTCTTACAGCGTCTTTTAATGACATTAGCTTTCCTCTTCGTGGTTGAGTTTATCAAGATCAATTTTCTTGATGGTTGTGTTGCCCAGCTTGGTAGCCAGAGCAGATGAAAAGATCAGGGCTTCTTTTGGATTCATCATGGCCCAATCTTTGTACTGGCGCATGTCAACCTTGAAGTTATGCTCACTCTTTATGAACGGCAAAGACTTCTCATCTGTCTTGAGAATGCTTAACGCATTTTCAATCAGATCGGAATCCCATTCATAACTTCGTTTGATCTCGTATGTCACACCTTGAACGGTGCGCTCACCACCCTGGTTGGATAGCGGAAGAACGGCTGACTTAGATTGTTGCAGGTCCAGAATTTCTCTGGTTACTTTTTTTATCTTTGTTTCTAGTACTGCCTTTCCATTTTTTAAATCATGCAAATACTTTACAGATTCTTCATAGCTCATTTCTGTTTTCATTTCTTTCTCCTCTCTACAAAACTGAATCTACTCTCATCCAAAAATGATGTCAACAAGTATTATGTTTTAATTAACAGATAAACATATTGCTTTATATCCAAACAAATCCTATAGTTCAAATCTGTTGTAGATGCAAGAGAGACTTATGAAAAACCTTAACGAAGGAATCTGGGCTTACGACATGATGTCTGATGAGCCAGAGACATGTGCCGAAGGGTTCGCCTGTCAGTTCGATGAAGACGGCGTATGTGATTGGTGCGGGGATGAGGAGGATGAATAGTACTGTGAAGAAAGTTGACGATGTAATCATAGAAAAGAATGTACCTATACAGAAAAGCTTTAGGTCACCTGGCAAATGGCAGAAGGTTCTTATGGCGATGGAGATGAACGACAGTTTTGTATTGGATGAAACTGACGATGAAAGCTTCAAGCAAATGAACGCGATCCGCGCTGCTGGACTAAGCCTAGGTATTAAAGTTAAAGGTATAAAGGAAAATGAAAATAGTAGAAGGGTCTATCGGGTCGAGTAACGTGCACCTATTCCAAGCGGAGTTTGATGGCCAAGACATCAAGCCTGAAGAGAAGGGTGATTGGCTGCACGACATGTGGGAGAACGGCTTACACATCATACCGTGTGGCAGTCCTACAGAAATAGTACCAGCATACTTCAGGAAGCGTCATCCGTTTGATGATGAGCTTGAATTGAAAGGTAAGTGGTCCAAGACTCCCAGGGTGCAGTGGTCTGGCTATCAATCCATACAACCCAGCGATGAGCAGATCCAAAGCTGGCACCAAGAATATCCTAACGCGAACTGGGCAGCTATCACGGGCATAACTTTCGTGGTCATCGATGCTGACTCAGATGAGGCAGTCGAGTGGATATCAGAGGGCGGTATCACACAAAGTCCTTTAGTGCAACGTACACCTAGGGGTGGCGCTCACTATTTTTATGGTGTAGGGCAGCACACAGTGAGGACCGGAGCCGGGGCTAACAAGATCGATACCCGTGGCGTGGGTGGATACGTCATGGTAGCACCATCAGTCGGGTACAAGATGTATTGCAACCCCGGCGTTGGTCTGACATCCATGGATGAACTGCCATGGCTAACGGAAGAAGACATCAACAGCGTTGCACTATTCAACAGTGACGGTGAGGTTGAGCCTACCCTGCGTGACAAACTGACTGAGGAGGCGGTGAAGGAAGGTGGCCGCAACGATAAGCTTGCCAGACTTGTAGGCAAGTGGATCAAGGAAGGCTGGGGCATGAGGGAGATACAGATCAAGGCCCAAGATTGGGCTCAGACCTGTGATCCCCCAATGAACATAGTCGAGACAGCCACCACGGTGATGTCTATCTGCCAAGGTCACATCAAGCGCAACCCAGATGACATCAACTCTGGGGTCAATGAATGGAAGACCAGCGAGTGGCAGACCCAGATCAGCGAGGATCTCAAGGAGATACAGGATCAGGAAGATCCCGTGCTGATTGAGCCACAAGCAGAGAAGGGACCACTAGGTCTGGTGTCATTCAACGATAAGGAATGGCAGGAAGATACTCTAGAGACAAGCGTTGAGCAGTACTGGGGTGATGCGTTCATCTTTAAGCAGAGCAGGGTATTGCTGTTGGGTAAGCCTAAGATCGGTAAGTCTAATTACCTTGGGGCGTTCGCAGCCGGGGCAACAACAGGCACTGACTTCATGGGTGTACCATTTAGTAAGCCGCTCAAAGTGATGTGGTTCCAGGCAGAAATCATCAAGGAATTCCTCAAGGGTAGGATCGAGACATACTTCAGAAGGTTCGGAGATGATGAAGACATGGTCAGGTTGGGCTATGAGAACCTCATCGTGTCAGGCCGGTTAAGAAAGAATCTAATGACGGACCAAGACATCCAAGCATTTCATGAAGAGATCCAATACCACAAGCCTGACATCGTCATGATCGATCCCATCATTAACTTCTTTGATGGTGAAGAGAACAGCAACACTGAGATCCGTAAGCTGCTTGACAGAGTGGATAAGCTGATCGAGATGAATGATGTGTCAGTCATTGTCGCACATCACACAGGTAAGGAGAGGGCAGATGACAAGAGCTTTATGTCAGCCCGTGGTGGGTCCGTATTTGCAGGATGGTTCGACAGTGGTATCAAGTTGGCCGGTGAGAAACCTAATGTCTCCTTCTACTATGAAGCGCGTAACGCAAAAGATCCTGATGAACACCTCGCATTCTTCGACTTTGAGCTAGGTGTCTGGACGATCAGTGACCTCGGCAAGAGGCAAACGAAAGTTGTATCTCCAGAGGATGAGGTGGAGATAGCAGGCATCGTGTTGAAGGGAATGAAGGTAGATACCTACTATAAACGTGCTGATCTAGAGCTTGTCGCTAAGGCTCAGTTGCGTAGACACAACAAAGCTAACGGACAGAAAGCTTGTCGGAGCGCAGTCAGTTATGTGCAAGGAAACCTAGGTCATAAAGTGCTGACATTCAGCATCCCAGGCCAAGCGATGTGGCACTACCTCGCGGAATCAACCGCACAAAAACCATGGGAGATAGAGTGATGGATCGTTGGCCCTCTTATGTACCGAAAGAACATAGACGTTCATGGGTGTCTCTAGGAACAATGAATAAATGGTTTACAGTTGGAGGTTTGCAGGCATTAAGCTACATAGCAAAAGCGGAAAGGTCTGGCAATCCTATAAGACATAGCATTCACAATGGAAGTAAGTTTTACAGGGCTTTGGATGTGATAGCCCGTGCCAGAGCAGAGTGCATGGAGATAAATAAAACAGGTGTGGCGCTTGAAAAAGAAGCCTTACTTAATCTATCTAATGCTCGATCAAAGTTAGAAAAAGAAGTTCAAGACTTAAAGTCAAAGGCATCTCATGAAATTAAGATGAACTTATTAAGCGATACGTTGACGGGTAAATACATGTTGGATGTTAGTGAGATTGTTGCTAATTCTGCGCCGTTCAAATCAAAGTGTGGTGTTTACTTTTTAATTCAAGACGATCAAGTGGTATACGTTGGTCAGTCTGTGTCTGTAGACACAAGAGTAAGAGATCATGCAAACAACAAGTATGCTGTCAATGTAAAGGTATTTGATCGTTACGCTTACATCCCTTGCGAAAAACATCAATTAGATGTACTGGAAAGCTTATACATTCACGCTTTAAATCCCAAGTATCAAGGCAGGCAATCATCTCAAAGATATCCTGCCGCACCTTTTAGCTTTCAACAACTTATGAATATGGTTAAGCATTAGCACACCTCATAAAATATTTATTTAACAAAGGAGAAAAGCACGATGAATATATTTACACAGTTTAAAAACTGGGCGGCAGGAATGTATCAAACATTTTGGCGTAACAGGCAGGGGTTTGACAGGATGCTGACTGAACTCAAAGAGTTTAGAGAAGATCAGGCAGACCTTGAAGCAGATAAGGACGAGCAACCACGGGATTCCAGGGGTAGGTTCATGCCCAAGACGGATGATGTCGAGCGGTATCACGGCAAAAACGACAACAGAATAGAGAGGCCATAGTATGAAACTAACTAACAAGAAGAACATCAAGCAGGAGTACATCTTCAAAGCGAAGGTGGTCCGGGTCATCGATGGTGACACGATTGATATCGATATCCCTATGGGGTTCGGCATCACAAAGACTAAGCAGCGGTGCCGGTCACATGGCATCGATACACCTGAGTCGCGGATCAATACACGGCGACAGCCTGAGCGGATCAGGGAGAAAGAGATGGGCCTTGAGGGTAAGGCGAGGATGAAGGTGCTCTGTGGTAAGGAGGTGTACATCGAGAGCCTGGATGGGGGTAAGCTGGATAAGTACGGGCGATTGTTGATCAACCTGTATACCCTGGATGGCATCAACATCTCAGCAACACTGATCAACGAAGGTCTGGCAATTAAGTATGATGGCGGGAGAAAGAAACATGTCTGGGTATGATGCGGTAAACCCAAGTCATTACAAGGAGGGCGATGTCGAGTGCATCGAAGCCATACGTGCAAGCATGAGCGCGGAGGCATTCAAAGGATACCTGAAAGGTAACAACATCAAGTACCTGTGGCGATACGAGAGCAAGCAAACAACTAATCAACTTGAAGATCTTAAGAAGGCCCAGTGGTATCTCGATGAGTTGAAGAAGGTTGTATCAAAGGAACGAAACCAATGAGTGAAATGGATGTGGACTACGACTTTGATGGCCAGCGTGAGGAAAGTATCAGGCTGCTTGAAGCAACAGAGAGTATAGCTAATTCGCTTGAGCGTATTGTAGAGC
>Ga0115003_10001778_pt1 | contig 18454 bp, 18 predicted proteins | sample ArcticOcean_MG_C_7_FD_88736 | JGI IMG/M metagenome (GOLD analysis project Ga0115003, IMG submission 88736) | Marine microbial communities from western Arctic Ocean - ArcticOcean_MG_CB11_88 | ecosystem: Environmental > Aquatic > Marine > Oceanic | place: Arctic Ocean: Canada Basin | collected... | reverse complement strand
GGAACGTTTGCAAAGTATTAATGACTAAAGCGATTATAATAAAAAAACCAGGCGGACCCGAAGTTTTAGAAATTACAGATATTAAACTGGAAGCTCCAGGATCAGATCAAATAAAAGTAAAAAATATTGCTATAGGTCTAAACTATATAGACACTTATCATCGTTCAGGTTTGTATCCTGTTCCACTTCCAAGTGGCATAGGGCTTGAAGGCGCTGGAATAATTACAGAGGTGGGACCTAATGTTAGCGAACTAAGTGTCGGAGACAATGTAGCTTACGCGGGAGGTACTCCTAGCGCATATGCTGAAGAGAGAATATTGCCAGCTCAGATAGCAGTTAAAATCCCAGATGGTATTTCTCATAAAATAGCTGCGTGCATAATGACAAAAGGTCTAACAACACACTATCTTTTGTGCAAAACTTATAAGCTAAGTTCAAGTGATGTTGTTCTTTTTCATGCTGCAGCAGGAGGTGTTGGTCAGGTTTTTTCACAGTGGGCAAAAGGTATTGGATGTAAATTAATTGGTACAGTTGGCTCAGATGATAAAATTACTATCGCTAAAAAAAATGGCTGCGATCATGTAATTAATTATACAAGTCAAGATTTTGTTAAAGAAGTGAAAGATATTACTAAAGGTGTTGGTGTTTCTGTTGTTTATGACGGGGTTGGTAAAAATACTTTTCAAGGTTCTATGGAGTGTTTAAAACCAAGAGGAACTATGGTTTCCTTTGGTAATGCGTCAGGTCCTTTAGATCCATTAAATGTAACTAAAAATATTCAACCAAAAAGTTTGTTTTTTACTAGACCAACAATGAAAGATTATTACTCAACGAGAGATGAGGTGGTTGAAGGTGCAAATAAATTATTTGAACAAATTAAATTTGGTAAAATTAAAATAAAAATATTTAAAGAATATAACTTAAAAGAAGTTAAACAAGCTCACTTAGATTTAGAATCTAGAAAAATTAATGGTCCTGCAATTTTTGTAGTGTAATGAGCAAAACTATTTCTCCTTGTATAAGTATTTGTAAAACTGATCCTTTGACTGGCTTTTGCTATGGTTGCGCTCGTACAGACGAAGAAAAAAAATTGTGGAAAGATGAAAATACAAATGATGACTGGAAATCAGAAAATTTAGATTTAATTACTTCAAGAATGAAAGGTTGGCAGTTAGAAACTTTTAAAGAATCGTACAACCATAAAATAAATAACGGAATATCATTATTTAAAAAAAATCTTTTAGAAAAAAATAAATTATAAATCTTTTTTCATCGAGTCCATATCACTCAAATGGTACTTGAGTGCTTGGTTAGAAAGTCTTATTTCTTGTAAAAACAAAAAAATTGAAATTATCATACAAACACAACATCCAGCAAAGATTATTCTGGCAGTCTGTAAGTTTCCCATGTAGAGCATTAAAACAGTCGACATATTAAAAAGAAAACCAAAAGCTGCAAAACCCATTGTATATTTTAAAATATTAGTTCTAGTGTTTAAAACGTGCAGTTGGCTTTCCCATTTAGGAGGTGTACGTTTTTCAAAAATATATTGATCATGTAGTTTTCTAATCAAACTACTCAAAGTGTGAAATCTATTACTATACATAGTCATCATTAGAGGTATAGCTGGAAACATTAGGGCAGCAACTGTGTAATCTATATCCATATCGAATCAAATTGATTATGTAGTTAGTGTTTGATATTTACAATAATTATTTACTGATGTCTCAACTAAAAATATTTATAAATCTCACAAGACTAAACAAGCCCACAGGTATAATGCTTCTTTTTTGGCCTTGTTCATGGGGGCTTGCCTATGCTTACAGTATTGAAAAAAACCTTAATCAGTTTTTATATTTTCTTTTACTTTTTTTCCTGGGCTCAGTATTAATGCGAAGCGCAGGATGTATTATTAATGATATTGTAGACAAGGACATAGACAAGAAAGTTCAAAGAACAAAAAATAGACCTCTTGCTTGTAACTTAATTTCTGTAAAATTAGCTTTAATTTATGCTGCTATACTTTGTGGCTTAGCTTTTTTAATATTAATTGAATTAAATACGCTGACGATTATATTAGGTTTTGTTTCAATGACTTTAGCTTTTTCATATCCTTTTATGAAAAGAATAACTTATTGGCCTCAACTTTTTTTAGGTTTAACCTTTAATTGGGGTGTTGTAATGGCCTGGGTTGCGATAACTAATAATATTTCTATTGAGATTGTTATACTTTATACGTCAGCCATATTTTGGACATTGGGTTATGACACGATTTATGGAACTCAAGACGTGGCAGATGATGAAATAGTTGGTATTAAGTCAACGTCTATAAAGTTTAAGAATAATATAAAGTTATTTGTTGGTCTTTGTTATTTGATAAGTTCTGCTTTAATTATTGTTTTGTTTTATGGCAAATTAGGTTTAAATAATTTTACTCTACTAATGACAGTTTATATTTTAAGTTTAGTGTATCAGGTCACAAAATTTAATAAAGATAGTCCAAAAAAATGCTTAAAAGCTTTTAAAATTAATAATTTTTCTGGTCTTTTTTTATTTTTTGGAATATTTTTAATTAATTAAAATTATGAAATTAAATGAACTAATAATTATACTCAAACGATTATATAAAGATTATGTTAAGAGATATTTTAAAAGGATAATTCTTTCTCTTGTCCTTTCTTTAGTCGTGGCAGCTAGTACTGCTGCAACCGCTTGGTTGTTGGATCCGGCAGTAAAAAAAATTTTTATTGATCAAGATAAAACTTTGGCTTGGCTAATACCGGTCTTTATAGTTTTAGTTTTTGCTTCAAAAGGTGTCTCACTATACTTTGCAAGAATAAATATATTAACAGTTGGAAATAGAATAGCTGGTGAATTACAAAAAAAAATAGCAGGTATAATCTTATTAGCTGATATTGAAACGCTGGATAACAGGCATTCTGGTAAATATATTTCAAACATTCAGTATGACTGTACCTGTGTTCAAAATCTTGTAAGTACTGGTGTGCTTAATTTAATGAAGGATACTTTTTCTTTGATCGCACTAGTTTATTTAATGTTTTATCAAAACTGGAAACTGGCTTGCTTCGCGCTCTTTATGATGCCGCTGGCAATTTTCTTTGCAAAAAATCTTGGAAAAAGAATAGGTAAGGTGCAGGGACAAGCTGGAGAAATTGCTGGTAATTTTACTTCTTTTTTATCTGAAATTTTTAAGGCCTCAAAAATGATTAGAATTTATCAAAAAGAAGAAAAAGAAAAAAAAAGTGCAGAAATTTTTATTAATAATTTAGTAGATAAAAACATAAAAATTGCAAGTGTAATGATAAGAGCCACACCTATAATGGAAACTTTAACTGGCTTTATGATTGCGGGCTTTATTTTTTATTCTGGCAAATTAATAAGCAGTGGAGAATTGGAAATAAATAATTTTTTTTCTTTTTTAGCTGCCATGATGCTTGCTTATCAGCCTATTCGATCTCTTGCTACAATCAATATGATTGCTTACCAGGGTGCGGCAGCGGCAAAAAGAATTTTCTCTGTGATGGACAATCCAATTATAACAAAAAATGATGATAATCTTCCAAAATTAAAAATTGAAAAATCTGATATAAGTTTTGAAAATGTAAGTTTTCACTACATAAACACAAAAGAAAAAGCGATAAAAAAAATTAATTTAGAAATTAAAGGTGGTTCTATGACCGCTTTTGTTGGTCAGAGCGGTGCGGGCAAAAGCACTATTATAAACTTACTACCTAGATTTTACGAGCCTCAAGAAGGAAAAATTTATATCGACAAGCAAAATATACACAATGTATCACTTTACTCACTTAGAAAAAATATTTCTTTAGTTAGCCAAGACGTAATTTTATTTGACGATACTATTAATGCCAACATTGCATACGCAGATCCTACTGCATCACAAAATGAAATAATTGAGGCTTGCAAATTTGCAGCAGCTGATGAATTTATAGATAAACTACCAGATGGTTACCGTACATTTATTGGAGAAAATGGAGTGCGGTTATCAGGTGGACAAAAGCAAAGAATATCTATAGCTCGCGCAATATTAAAAAAATCACCTATTATTCTTCTTGATGAGGCAACATCTTCTTTGGACGCAGATTCGGAGCAAATAGTTCAAAATGCAATATTTAATTTAACTAAAAATAAGACAACCTTAGTTATTGCTCACAGATTATCAACGATACATAACGCAGATCAAATTTTTGTTTTAAAAAATGGGTTAATTATTGATACTGGTAACCACGACTCTTTGATGGAGAGTTCAAATGAGTATAAATCATTATACAAAAAACAGCTAAAATAAATTAATGCTGCAAGTTTATAGATACTTAACTTATTTTTTTTTCCCGATATTTATAACTTTAATTTATTTCAGATCAATTTTTAATAAAGAAGACCAGAAAAGATTTAAAGAAAAAATTTTTTCTTCACATTTTAGAGCTCATAAAGATAACAATAAAAAATTAGTTTGGTTTCATGCTGCAAGTATTGGAGAGTGTTTAAGTATCATGCCATTAATAGATCAAATAAATAAAGAAAATAAGAACATAAATTTTTTGATAACTACTGTAACTTTAAGCTCTTCGAGCTTACTAGAAAAAAAATTGAAAAATTATAATAATATTACTCATCGTTTTTTTCCTTTAGATGTTAAAATTCTTGTAGAAAAATTTTTATTTTTTTGGAAACCCGACTTGGTTTGTTTTGTCGATTCTGAAATTTGGCCAAATTTTTTATTTGAAATAAAAAAGCAAAAAATTCCTTTAGTGCTTGTTAACGCAAGAATAACAAAAAAAACATTTAATAGATGGAGAGTTATTTCAAACTTTGCAAAAAAAGTTTTTAATAATTTTGATTTATGCCTTGCGGCTAGCGAAGAATCTAAAAATAATTTAAATAAACTTCAGGTCAAAAATTTAAAATATATTGGAAATTTAAAGTACGCTGCGAGAAATAAACTAGAAGAACTTGGAAATTCAAATAAAAAAATTTTAGATAATTTTAAAACTTGGTGTGCGGTAAGCACACACAATGACGAAGAAATTATTATTTTAAAGACTCATTTAGAAATTAAAAAAAAATATAACAATATTTTAACTATTATTATACCAAGGCATATTGACAGGTCCTCATTTATAAAAAATTTATCTAGTAAATTAAATTTAAATTCACAAGTTTTAAATGATGGTGACCTAATAGATTTCAAGACAGAAATTTTGATAATTAATTCTTTTGGCGTTCTTTCTAAATATTTTAATTATTGTAAAAATATTTTTATTGGGAAATCATTTTTAAAAAGATTAGAAAACGTCGGTGGTCAAAACCCCATTGATGCAGCAAAATTTGGGTGTAAAATATTTCATGGACCTTATGTTTATAACTTTAAAGAGATATATGAACATTTAAGATCATTAGGCGTGGCTAAAAAAGTTAACAATCAAGTAGAATTGGCTGCAGAAATAAATCAAAATTTAGAAGACCAAATGACAAAAGGTCATCTTCAAGTAAATTTATTAGATAATTACGGGGAAAAAATATTAAAAGAAACAGTTTTAAATTTAAATAGATATTTAAAGTAAATTATGAAAATATTTAAACCTAATTTTTGGCATAAAAAAAATTCGATAATATCTTTTTTTTTATTACCTCTGTCTTTTTTTTTTCAGCTTTTTCTATTTTTAAAAAAAAATTTACAAAAAAAAGAAAAGTTTTCTATTCCTATAATTTGTGTAGGCAATATTTATGTAGGTGGGACCGGAAAAACTCCTTTATGTATTGAGATAGCAAAAATATTAAAAAAAACAAATAAAAAAATTGCAATAGTCAAAAAATTTTACAAGGCTCATGATGATGAGTTTAAATTAATTGAATCAAAAGAGATAAAATTATTTAAAAACATATCTAGAGTATTAGCAATAAAAGAGGCTGAAATTGATAAGTTTGATTGTGTAATTTTAGATGATGGCTTTCAAGACTCGACAGTTGTTAAGGATTTAAATATCATTTGTTTCCACGAGGAACAATTAGCGGGCAATGAAATGACTCTACCGTCTGGACCACTTAGAGAGCCTTTGTCTTCTCTTAAAAACGCCCAAATCGTTGTAATCAATGGAAATATTAATGAGATTTTTGAACAAAATATAAAAAATATATCTAGTGGTATTAGTGTTTACTATTCAAAATACTTCCCTACTAATTTAAATGAATTTACAAAACATAATTTGCTAGCATTTGCAGGTATAGGAAACCCCAAAAATTTTTTTGATCTTTTAGAAAAAAACAACTTACGTGTTGTTAAAAAAGTATCTTTTCCTGATCATTATAACTATTCAATTGATGAATTAAATAATTTAGTTGATTTTTCAACAAAAAATAATTTAAAGATTGTTACTACTGAAAAAGATTTTTTTAGAATTCAACACCATAAGTTACCACAGATTCAATATTTAAATGTTAAAATTGAAATTAAAAATAAAGATAGATTTGAGGAAGAGGTAATTAAATGTTTATTATAAAAATTATTAAATATTTTTTTCAAGCAATAATTATTTATTTATTTTTTTTAATTATTAAAATTATCGGCTTAAAACTAAGTAGAAGATTTTTTTCATTTCTTTTTAATAAAATTGGTCCCTCTGTAAAGTCAGAACAAACTATCAATAATAATCTAGAGATTTTTTTAGGTTCTTATAATGAAGATATAAAAGAAAATACAAAAATTAAAATGTGGGCTAATTATGGAAAAACTTTTGTAGAGTATTTATATTTAAAACAATTTAAAAAAACGAATCTCCATATTGAAATTAAGGGAGAGCAAATTTTAAATAAAATTATCAAAGAAGATAGACCAATCATCTTTGTGTCGGGTCATTTTGCCAATTTTGAACTAATGTCAATGGAACTAACAAAAAGGAATATTAATTTAGCTGCAATTTATCGGCCACTAAATAATTTTTTTTTAAATCCTTTTATGGAACACTTAAGAGAAAAATATATATGCCGAAATCAAATAAAAAAAGGTCTCGCTGGGGTTAAAGATTCGATTAATTATATCAAAAATAATTTCAGTATTGCGCTAATGATAGATCAAAGAGTTAGTGAAGGTAAAAGATTGCCATTCTTTGAACGTATGGCACTTACTACAACTTTGCCTGCTCAAATGGCTTTGAAATTTAATCTTGATATCGTACCTATCTACATAGCTAGAAAAAAAAATGATAATTTTGTAATGGAAGTTTATGAGCCAATCAAAATTAAAAATAGTAAGGATGCAGAGACTGATAAACTAGATATTTCTATAAAATTAAATAAAGTTATTGAAAAAATGATATCTAAAGATCCTGGTCAATGGATTTGGACACACAATCGTTGGAAGTGATTAGTTTTTTTTTCTTAATTCGTTATATTTTTTTTTTGCGTCGATAGGAGAGTAATACGCCTCTTGTAGCTCGACGTTCCAATAGTTCAAGTCTTCAAGTGGTATTATCTTTTTTGTAACAGCACAAATAACATGATCTCCCTCTTCTAAAACATCAAAAGTATTGGGCATATATTTGATTACAGCTTTTTTTTTCTTCATATGTAATAATAGTATATATAATATATTTTTTCATATGAATATTGCTTTAATTGGAAGTGGTGGACGGGAACATGCACTTTGCCAAAAAATATACGATTCGACTAATAAAAAAAAAATTTACTGCATACCAGGAAATGCTGGGACGAGCTCTATTTCAACAAATTTAGATATAGATTTTTTAAATTTCAATAAATTATTATCAGCTATTAAGTTTTATAACATTAGCTTAGTTATTGTTGGTCCAGAACTACCTTTGGTGAAAGGGATCGTAGATTTTTTACGAAAAAATAAGATTAAAGTTTTTGGTCCAGACAAATACGCAGCGCAATTAGAAGGATCAAAAGCATTTATGAAATCTTTATGTAAAAAATATAAGATTCCAACTGCGGGATTTAAAATTTGTAAAAATAAAAAAGATATTAAATTATTTCTTGCTCAACATAAAATGCCAGTAGTGGTTAAGGCGGATGGGTTGGCCTCAGGAAAAGGCGTGGTTATTTGTCAATCAAAAAATGAAGTTGAAAAGTTTAGTAGTGAAATTTTTTCAGGTAAATTTAAAAGTTCAAAAAAATTAGTTCTTGAAGAATTTTTGAAGGGTGAAGAAGCTAGTTATTTTTTAATTGTAGATAGAAATCATTTTTTATTCATGGGCTCAGCACAAGATCATAAACGTGTTGGAGAAAATGAAACTGGGCCTAATACTGGAGGCATGGGTGCCTACTCTCCCGCACTAATTATAAATAAAAAATTAGAAAAAAAAATAATAAAAAAAATTGTCAAACCAACTCTTTACGCACTTAAATTAAAAAAACATCCTTACACTGGATTTTTATATGTTGGAATTATGATTAAAAATAATGAGCCTTACTTAATAGAATACAATGTTAGAATGGGAGATCCTGAGTGCCAAGTTATCATGCCAAGACTAGAAACTGATTTAGTTCAATTGTTAATGGCATCTGTCAACAATAAGCTTAATAAAATGACAATTAAATGGAAGAAGGATAAATGTATGACAATAGTTCTTTGTGCTAAAGGATACCCGAACAAAAAAATAACTAGCAGAAGATTAAAATTAAATAGCGTTTGTTTATCAAAAAGCTCTTTTATATTCCATGCAGGAACGATAATGAAAAATGGCTTAATATTTTCAAACGGTGGACGTGTATTAAATATAGTTGTTTTAGGGAATGTTTTTTTAAAAATAAGAAGTCAAATCTTTAAAATAATTAGAACTATTAATTGGAAACATGGTTTTTTTAGAAGAGACATAGGTTGGAGAATAATTAAAAATAAATGAGAATTGTAAGTGGTTTTTTAAGAGGAAAAAAAATAGATTTTTTAAAATCCACAACCACAAGGCCCCTTAGAGATTTTGTTAAAGAAAATATTTTTAACATCATTGAACACTCTAACTTAATCAATACTGAAATAAAAAATGCTAATGTGCTAGATCTTTATTCTGGAGTTGGTTCGTTTGGGATAGAATGTATTTCACGAGGAGCAAAAAAAATAACTTTTGTTGAAGATGATAAAAAAGCTTTAATTATATTAAAAAAAAACCTAAGTAATTTAAAAATTTTAGATAAATCAGAAGTATTTGGTGAAAAAATAATTTCATTTTTTAAAAAATTAAATAACAAAAATAAGTTTGAAATTATCTTTTTTGACCCTCCTTTTGCTGAAGATTTATTTATTCAAGACTTAAGGACAATTAAAGATTCTGTAATTTATAAAAAAAAACATTTAGTTATTATTCATAGAGAGGAACGATCTGAAGATAGTATTGAAAAAACAATAAATATTCTGTTATCTAGAAACTACGGACGTTCGAAGTTAGTTTTTGGAACTTTTTAACTTAAATATTTCTTAGTTAAAATTTTTACTTGTTCTACGGCAGGTTGATCAAAAGGATTTACACCAAGCAACTTTCCGATTAAAGCCGTCTCCATCATAAAATAAGAGAATAACTCCCCTAAAGCTTCTTCACTTTTTTTATTAATTATAAATTCTTGATAGGGAATATTTTTTTTTTTTAACACGTGTATTAATGCATTTTTTTGAGCTTCTTTAACTTTTGACAAATCTTTATTGTCGGCATATCTAAAATTTTTACCAAAAATATTTTTGTTGGTCCTCATTTTTTTATTTAACTTTAAGCTAAATATGTAAAATAATTTATCTTTAGGTCCATCTAAGTAAAGTTGCAACAAACTATGATGATCTTTGGGGGCTAATGAAACAACGGGTAATATACCTTTTCCTTTTTTTCCTAAACTTTCTGCTATTAATTGTTGGCACCAATAAAGAAATTCATTAATTTCTGGTGCGTAATTTAGCAGTATTATGGAATTGATTTTTTTATATTTGTAAATGTGGGTAAGTTTAACAACGTTGTCTATTAGTAGGGCCTTTTTTTTTGATTTAAAAAATTCTAATAGATTTTTTCTGAAATGGTTTATTTTTAAACCCATGAAATAAGCAGGTATCATGCCTACTTCAGACAAAGCTGAGTATCTTCCTCCAATATAATCTTTATGAATGATGTGTAAGATTCTTTTATCTTTAGCATAATTATTTAGTGAATTGATTTTTTTTCCTGTAATAATTATTGCATTTTTACTGTTAATTTTACTATTAAATATGTTGCTATTAATTAATGTCTCAAGTGTATTTCCTGACTTTGATATAATAATAAAAAGACTATTTTTAAAATTTATTTTTTTTTTTATTTCTTCAATTTTCAATTGATCTATATTATCGAGAAAGATAAAAATCTTTTTTATTTTTTCTTTAAAGAAAAAATATGAAGCTTCTGAAGCTAACGCAGATCCTCCCATGCCAATTACAATTATAGATTTGTACTTATCGAATCTTGTAAGCTGTGATTGCTTAAAATTAAATTTAAATTTTTTACTGTATGAATAAAAGGTATCCTTCGTGCTATCTATCGAAATAAAAATATTCTTTATAATTTTACTTATTTTTATTTTATCTTTTAAGTATGTTTTTTTACTAAAATAACTTGAACTTATATTATTTTTTAAATATATATTTTTGCTCACTTTTTAATTTGATTAAGAATAGATTCTTCTGTTGATGATGATTTAGTTTGATTGCTGTCAGGCGTTGATTGGTTGTTTCTTAAAATTTTTTCAAATCTATTACTTTTTAATTCTGCATTTTTCTCACTTGATCCTGGTTCTGGTATTTCATAAAAATTAGGTGGTAAAGTTAATGGTTCTTTATTTTTTATTAAAAATTCATCAGCCGAAGACGATGATTTATCATTTCTTAGGACTTTACCTGCATCTGCTATAGTAGTGCAGCTATTTAAAATTATAGTTAAACTAGAGAATAAAATTATTAATTTTGTAAACTTCATTTTTTTTTTAATATTAAATCTTGGACGATAATTAAAATTATTCCTAATGTAATAAATATATCCGCAACGTTAAAGGTAAACCAGTGAAAATTATTTATATGGAAGTCTATAAAATCTGGCACAGCAAAATAATTTAATCTATCGTACAAATTACTGATAGCGCCTCCTAAAATTAATGAATATAAAATTTTTTCCCTAAAAATAGTCTTATATATTAAATAGATTAAAAAAACTATTACAGAAAAAATTAGTAAAGATGTTAAATGATAAAATATATTTGCATCTTGACTAAGTAAACCAAAACCAATTCCAGTATTCCAAACAAGTTCAAAGTTTAAATAGTCATTAATAAAAATGCTCCCGCTACTGTTTTCTTGTTGGTTTATAATTTTTATTTTAGATATTCTGTCAAAAAAAAAAATAGTTATAGTAACAATCAAAGAACTTATTATTTCTTTTGAAAAAATCTTGTTTTTAAAATTTTTTGAGATATTCATTAGTTAATTAATACCACAATGTTTTCTTTCACATTTTTTTTCTAATATTTTCCAACAAAGGGTACATTTTTTTCCTATAGATTTTTTAACTTCTATCTTTTGCATATCTGAATTTTGAATTTTAATTTTTTCAACATGTGATGCAATAAAATATTCTTCTAAATCTAAATCTTTCATAAGTTCAAATTTTTTTTCGCTTACTTGAATTGTAACACTTGCTTCTAAACTTGAGCCTATTTCCTTGTTTGTTCTTTTCTCTTCAATTGCAGTATTTACTTCTTGTTTTATTTGATAAAGATCTTTCCATTTTTTTGTTAATTCACTATTCTCCCATTTGCTTGGGATTTCTGGAAATTCTGTTTCGTGAATACTATTTTCATTTTTATTTAATAAATTAAATATTTCTTCTGTTGTGAAAACAAATATTGGTGCCATCCACTTAAGTAGGCATTCAAGAATTATATTTAAAACCACAATGCACTCTTTTCGTTTTTTTGAACCTAAATCATCACAATACAAAACATCTTTTCTTATATCGAAGTAAAATGATGAAAGCTCTAATGTACAAAAATTTAATAGTTCTTTGTATAGCCTATGAAAATTATAATTTTTCAAATTCTCTTCTATGGCCTTATCTAAGTGGAATAATCTGCCTAAAATATATTGTTCTAATTCTGAGAAGGAAGTAGTGTCAATTTTTTTGAAATCTTGTTTCTCAAAATTATCCTGAATATTTCCCAAAATAAATCTAAATGTGTTCCTAATTTTTCTATAAGATTCTGCGTGTTGAGCTAAAATAATGTTGTCTATTCTTAAGTCTTCAGCGTAATTAGACGAAGCAACCCAAGCTCTTAATATATCTGCTCCATAATTTTTTAAAATATCATCTGGCGCAATAACATTTCCGGCTGACTTTGACATTTTTAATCCTTTCCCATCCACAACAAATCCATGAGATAAAATACTTTTGTAAGGAGCCTCTCCTCTTGTTCCACAAGATTCTAGTAGTGAAGAATGAAACCAACCTCTGTGCTGATCTGACCCCTCTAGATACATATCTGCGGGCCATTTCAGATCTTTTCTTTTTTCTAATACAAAACTATGTGTGCAGCCACTGTCAAACCATACTTCAACAATGTCTGTCATTTTTTCATAGTCATCTTTATTATATTCTTCACCTAAAAATCTTTTTGGGTCATCGGTGAACCAACAGTCCGAACCTTCTTTTTCATAAATTTCAGCTATACGATCAATCACTTTTTGATCTTGTAGAGGCTGGTTTGTTTTTTTGTTAATGAATATAGGTAGAGGAACCCCCCACGACCTTTGTCTTGAAACACACCAATCAGGTCTACCTTCTATCATGGACATTAACCTTTCTTTTCCTTTAGGTGGATAAAAAGTAGTATTTTGTATCGCTTTAATTGCTTTGTCTCTTAGTGATTTTTTTTCCATTGAGATGAACCACTGTGGTGTCGCTCTATAAATCAAAGGAGCTTTTGACCTCCAGGAGTGAGGGTAACTATGTTGAAGCTTGTCGTTCTTCAGTAACTTATTAAATTCTTTTAATTTTTCAATAACTATTAGATCTGCTTTAAAAACATGTGTTTTTGTAAAAAAAGGTATTTCATCAGTATAATATCCAGAATTATCAACTGTATATTTTGATGGTATGTTATGTTTAAGACATAAATTAAAATCATCTGGGCCATGGCTCGGGGCACAATGAACGATACCGGTGCCTTGTTCTAAAGTTACAAATCTTGCATCAAGCATAGGTACGTCAAAGTCATATCCTAAAGTTTGAAGAGGATGGGTGCAAATAGTGCCCTCAAACTCTATACCCTTGAAGGTTTTTAAAATTTTAAATTGTTCAATCCCGCAAGATTTAACTATTGAGTCTAATAAATCTGTAGCAACGATAATTTTTTTTTCTTTAAAATTTTCAAGGTTATTAATTTCAATCAATGAATATTCAAACCCACTGTTAAAAGCTAAAGCCCTATTCGCGGGAATAGTCCATGGTGTTGTTGTCCATATAACAATACTAGAATCTTTCAGAAAATTTCTTTGAGTTCTTTTAACTTTAAAAGCAACAAATATAGTGTTTGAGATATGGTCTTTGTATTCTACCTCTGCGTCAGCTAATGCAGTTTTCTCTACTGTTGACCAAAATACAGGCTTAAATCCTTGATACAAACTACCGTCTAGCAAAAACTTACCAAGCTCTCTAACAATCTGAGCTTCTGCTGTAAAACTCATTGTTGAATAATAATTTTCAAAATCTCCTGTTACACCAAGTCTTTTAAATTCTTTGATATGTACATCGATCCATTGTTTAGCAAAATCTCTACACTCTTTTCTAAAATCTTTAATTGGTACTTCATCTTTATTTTTTTTATTTTTTTTATACTGTTCTTCAATTTTCCATTCGATGGGGAGTCCGTGACAATCCCAGCCAGGAACATAGACAGAGTCCTTTCCGTTCATTTGATGGAAACGAATGATCATATCTTTTAAAATTTTATTAAGGGCTGTCCCCATATGAATGTGTCCATTAGCATAAGGTGGGCCGTCATGAAGTATGAATTTTTCTCTACCTTTTGAATTTTTTCTAATCTTTTCAAAAGTTTTATTTTGCTCCCATTGTTTTAAAATATTTGGTTCTTTTTTAGCAAGATCTGCTTTCATGGAAAAGATAGTTTTAGGAAGATGTAAATTTTCTTTAGACATTATTTTTTTGCACTTATGATATCTTTTTCAATTTGAGCTTTTAAATGTTTAATATTTTTAAATTTTTTTTCTGCTCTGATAAACTTTATAAAACTGATTCTTAATATCTTTTTGTATAAATTTCTTTTTACTCCAAATATATTTACTTCTAACAGCAAGGTTTTACCATTAAATGTTGGTCTGTAGCCAATATTTGCTATTCCCCTTTTTTTTAAATCCTTAATTTGAACCCAAACTGAATAAACGCCAAGTTTTGGGAGTGCGTATGAATTTAATTTAATATTACAAGTAGGAAAACCAATTACTCTTCCTCTTTGAGCTCCTTTAATCACTTCTCCCTCTATTGTCCAGGGCCTTCCTAATAATTTTTCTGCTTCTTGAATCTTACCCGCCTGGATAATCTTTCTTATTAAAGATGATGATACTATTTTGTTTTGCTTTTTATACGGGGTGGTAACTAACGTTTTATACGCATATTTTTTCTCAAAATTTTTTAAAGTTTTAATATCTCCAAGTCTTTTTTTACCAAATCTAAAATTTTGACTAATAAAAATATATTTACTTTTGAGTTTTTCAAATAAAATTTTTTTTATGAAACTTTCTGCGCTTAAATTTGAAAAAGCTTTGTTAAAATTGATTACAATTAAAAAATCTAATTTAATTTTTTTTAAAAAATAAATTTTTTGATTTAAGGAGTTAATTCTATGATTAACAATGCTCTTATTAAAAAACATTGTTGGTACTGGTTCAAAAGTAACTAATCCAAATTTCAATTTTTTACTTTTAGCTTTTTGTCTTGCTTCTTTTAAAACTTTTTTATGGCCTACGTGTAGGCCGTCGAAATTACCAATAACTATTACAGAATTTTTATGTTTTTTACTAATATCTAAATTCTTATAAACGATCATTTTACCAAATAAGTTCTGATTGATAGTAATTAAAATTAACTTTGTATTTTTTAGAAAGTTCATTCAATTCACTTTCTTGTTTAAATTCAGAACGATGAACACCATTGGTTATAAAAATAGAATCAATCTTCATAATGTTGGCGCCCTTGATGTCAGTATTGAGATTGTCTCCAATAGCAATAGCTTTTTCCTTTCCGTTAAGACACATTTTGTAAATTTCTTTATAAGGTTTGCCAAAATAAACTGTTTCACCTCCTAGTGTTTCAAATATTTTGGCGATTGTACCAGCACAATATTCTTCCACATCACCTCTATGAACAGTCAAATCAGGATTTGTACAAATTAATTTTTTTGAAGTATGGCCTTTCAGTAGTTCTTTGTAATAGTTGAGATCTCTTTCTTCGTCACTAAATAATCCAGTGCACAATATAAAATTACACTTATCTAAAGTGGTTTTATTTTTGCTAATTTCAAAAAAAACTGAACTATCTCTTTCTGGTCCTAGGTGGTAAAAAAATTTACCATAACTTTCTTTTTGTAACGCTAGCATAGCTGCTTCACCTGAAGTCATAATATTTTGTAAATATCGATCTTGCATTTTTAGTTCTTTTAAAAACTTTTTTACTTCTTTGCTTGGCCTTGGAGCGTTAGATAGAAAAATTATTTTTTTTTTTCCTTGAATTAAATTTTCTGCTGCCTCTATAGCCTTGGGATTGAGTTTAACTCCATTGTGCATAACCCCCCATAAATCCACAATAAAAGTATCGTAGAAATTATAAATTTCGGCTAAATGATTTAATTTTTTCAATTTAAGGGCTCCAATCTTAATGCTTATAGAAAAATAAACTAAATATAGCAATATAAGCCATTTTTGGGTACGCCATTCGTGTTACTAACACTTGAAATTTTGTGAAAACATACCATATCAAGCCTACAATCAAATTTGAAGGAGTAAAAACATGAAATTTAGACCCTTACATGACAGAGTGCTAATCAAAGTACTTGATAGTGAAGCAAAAACTGCAGGTGGAATAATTATTCCAGATACTGCTAAAGAAAAACCACAAGAAGGTGAAGTAGTAGCTGTTGGACCTGGAGGAAAAACAGAAGACGGTAAATTATTGCCAATGGATGTAAAAATTGGAGATATCGTTCTTTTTGGGAAATGGTCTGGTACTGAAGTTAAAATTGACAATAAAGAATATAGTATCATGAAAGAATCCGACATTATGGGAATTTCAAAAAGTAAATAAGTTAGAGATCAAAAAGGAGATCAAAAATGGCAAAAGTAATTAAATTCGGAACAGAAGCAAGAGCTAAGATGCTCAACGGTGTAGATATTTTAGCAAATGCTGTCAAAGTAACATTAGGGCCAAAAGGTCGAAACGTTGTTATGGATAAATCTTACGGCGCACCAAGAACAACAAAAGATGGTGTCTCTGTAGCAAAAGAAATTGAGCTTGAAGATAAATTTGAGAATATGGGTGCTCAGATGGTTAAAGAAGTTGCAAGCAAAACAAATGATAATGCTGGCGACGGAACAACTACTGCAACTATTCTTACTCAAGCTATTGTTAAAGAAGGATTAAAATACGTAACAGCTGGAATGAACCCGATGGATCTTAAGCGTGGGATTGATAAAGCTGTTGAGTTTGTAATCGATAAACTGAAAGCTAGTTCTAAAAAAGTAAAAACTAACGAAGAGGTTGCTCAGGTAGGAACCATTTCCGCAAATAGTGAAAAGTCAATCGGTGATATGATTTCAAAAGCGATGCAAAAAGTTGGCAATGAAGGAGTAATCACTGTTGAAGAAGCTAAAGGTTTTGAAACAGAATTAGATGTAGTTGAAGGTATGCAGTTTGATAGAGGATATTTATCTCCATACTTTGTAACTAATACAGAAAAAATGATTACAGAGTTAGATAATCCTTTAATTCTTTTAGTTGAAAAGAAATTAGCAAACTTACAAGACATAGTTCCTTTGCTTGAAGCAGTTGTTCAAGCGGCTAGACCTTTAATGATAGTTGCCGAAGATGTTGAGGGTGAAGCTCTTGCAACTTTAGTAGTTAACAAACTTAGAGGAGGACTAAAAGTTGTAGCAGTTAAAGCTCCAGGTTTTGGTGATAGAAGAAAATCTATGCTTGAAGATCTTGGGATTTTAACTGGCGGTCAAGTCATCTCTGATGATTTAGGAATAAAATTAGAGAATGTTAAAATCGGCGATCTTGGCTCTTGTAAAAAAGTTAAAATTGATAAAGAAAATAGCACAATCGTAAGCGGTAGTGGTAAAAAAACCGATATTGAAGCGAGATGTAATCAAATCAGAGCAGAAATTACTGAGACAACATCTGATTATGATAAAGAAAAACTTCAAGAAAGATTGGCTAAACTTGCTGGTGGAGTTGCGGTAATTAAAGTAGGCGGCGCTACAGAAGTTGAAGTTAAAGAGAGAAAAGATAGAGTTGAAGATGCATTAAACGCAACAAGAGCTGCAGTAGAAGAAGGTGTTGTTATTGGTGGCGGTTGTGCTCTGCTTTATGCCTCTCTAAAATTAGATGATGTTAAAGTTAAAGGCGATGACCAAAAAGCTGGTGTGGAGATAGTTAAAAAAGCTCTACAATCTCCGATTAGACAAATTACAGCTAACGCTGGAGTTGATGGTGCTGTCATTGTTGGAAAATTGATTGAAGGAAATAAATCTACTCAGGGTTATGATGCTCAAAATGAGGAGTATTGTGACATGTTTGCTAAAGGAATTATCGATCCTACTAAAGTTGTAAGATCAGCGTTGCAAGATGCTGCTTCTATAGCTGGATTGCTAATTACTACTGAGGCAATGATCGCTGACAAACCTGAAGAAAAAGATGCTGCAGGTGGTGGTGGAATGCCTCCTATGGGTGGCATGGGTGGAATGGGTGGAATGGGTGGAATGGGAATGTAATACGGTTCCATCTAGAGAACACTTTAGATACATATACTAAACAAAATTAGAACCCTCAGAAAGAAATTTCTGGGGGTTTTTTTTATTCAAATAAGTAGGATATATCTCAAATTAATTTTTTTAGTAGACCTGTTATAGTTTTTTTCTTATCTTTATCTCTTAAAGATTTCTTTGAAATTAAAATACAGGCTGAAGATTTTAGAATATCTCCATCTTTTAAAACTCTTAGATTGTTTGCTTTTAGTGTTGCTCCGCTAGATGTGATATCAGTAATAATTTCAGATTGATCCGTAAAAGGATAAATTTCAGTCGAACCTAAACTATTTACAATTTTATACTGAGTTAAACCTTTTGATAATAAAAAATCATTTGTTAAGTTTGGATATT
>Ga0115003_10001776_pt1 | contig 18456 bp, 16 predicted proteins | sample ArcticOcean_MG_C_7_FD_88736 | JGI IMG/M metagenome (GOLD analysis project Ga0115003, IMG submission 88736) | Marine microbial communities from western Arctic Ocean - ArcticOcean_MG_CB11_88 | ecosystem: Environmental > Aquatic > Marine > Oceanic | place: Arctic Ocean: Canada Basin | collected... | reverse complement strand
GGCTTTGCCGCCAACGACCCGGTCGTCGACGCGCACCAAGGCGTCCTCGAGCAACCGACGCGCCTGCCCTCGCGAAACCCTGAGCCGCCCGGCGAGATAAACATCCAGACGCACGCCGGCCTGATTGGCAGGCACGGTTTCGGTTGTCATCACTTCGGCGTCCATCGAGCGACCTTTTTCTATGATTTATGTGCGATCAGATGCAAAAACGATCAGAAATTTGGAACGACTGGAGATCCGATCCGAGAACTCCCGATTCTCGTCCAGCTGCGCGATTAGGGCTATAGGTCCGATCTCCGCCTAGGTCGACAGGCCCAGACCCGCTGGGTAAGCTCGCTGGCCATGAGACCTCGATTCAAAGCCCCCAATGGTTCGATTATGAGCCGTCCGCGATCTTCGCGGATTCGGATCATGATTGGGAGCATATTGGGTCCCCATCCCAAAACCGGCGCAGCCTGATGCCGGTGCGGGGCGGCGGGCCTATTAGAGGCTAGCCGCCTCGGGAACGCGTCATGACCAAGAATAAATCGACCAGCGACAACGAACCGCGATACATCGCGGTGATGGACACCACTTTGCGCGACGGGGAACAGACCCCCAACGTCTCGTACACGCCCGAGGAAAAGCTGCTGATCGCACGGCGGCTCCTGCTCGAAGTTGAAGTGGACCGCATTGAAGTCGCCTCGACCCGCGTTTCGGAAGGCGAGCATCAGAGTGCGTCGTTGATCACCGCGTGGGCGCGCAAGAACCGAGTGATCCAGCGGGTCGAAATGCTGGGCTATTGCGACGGCGCTGCTTCGGTGGACTGGATCACGAGCGCAGGCGGTAAGACGATGAACCTGCTCACCAAGGGCAGCGAACGCCATTGCCGCATGCAGCTGCGCATGACCCCCGAAGAACATCGCGCCCAAGTCGAAAAGACCGTCCGCTATGCGCGACGCAAACGACTGACCGTCAACGTCTTTCTTGAAGACTGGTCTAACGGCGTGCAAGAATCCTTCGACTACGTATTTGCACTCGTGAACCTACTGCGCGAGCTGCGCGTGGCGCGGGTATTTCTTGCCGACACCCTCGGCATCTTGTCACCGAAAGGTGTCGCGCGATACGTCGATCTCATGGTAGGGACGTGGCCCGAAGTCGACTTCGAGTTTCACGGTCACAACGACTACGGCCTTGCGACGGCCAATAGTCTGGCGGCGATTCGTGCCGGCGCACGGGGCGTTCACACGAGTGTCAACGGCATGGGAGAACGCTCGGGAAACACGAGCCTTGCCGAAGTCGTGGCGGCGATTCACGATCACACCGACATGAAGACCGGCATCGTGGAATCGCGCCTCGCCGACGCGTCGCAGATCGTTGCGACTTATACAGGCAAAGACGTTTCCGCCAACGCGCCGATCGTCGGGCGCGACGTGTTTACGCAGACCGCGGGTATTCACGCCGATGGCGACGCCAAGGGCGATTTGTACGGAAGCCGCTTGGCACCCGGACGCTTTGGTCGCGCGCGCCGATATGCGCTTGGCAAACTTTCGGGGAAGGCATCACTCGATCACAACCTCGAAGCGATCGGCGTAACGCTCAGCAACGAACACCGCGATCTCGTACTCAAACGCGTGATCGAACTCGGCGACCGCAAGCACAGCGTCTCAACGGAAGACTTGCCGTACATCATCAACGACGTGCTCAAGAGTTCGAGCGAACAACTCGTGCGCGTTGAGGGGTTCAAGGTCGTCGTAAGCCACGACGAAACACCGTCGGCCGACGTGGTGGTCAGCTATATGGGCCGAGTCGAAAAAGCGACGGCTTCCGGCGGCGGCGGTTACGACGCATTCATGAACGCCGTAAAGAAGGCGGTAAAGAGCTTCGCGTTCGAAGTGCCCCTGCTCGAAGACTTTCGCGTGCGAATCCCACCTGGTGGCCGCACCGGCGCCATTGTAGAAACCATCATCACTTGGAATCAGGCAAAGGGTCGCGCAAACGCGGGCGTCTTCACGACGAGTGGCGTCGACACCGACCAGCTGAACGCCGCGGTGCTCGCGACCGAGAAAATGCTGAACCTACTCGTGCAGCCCAAGGCCGCCCAAGGGTCCAAGAACAAACGTAAAAAGCCTGCCAAGGCAAAGCGCCGCACCGCCTAGGGGCGTCGGGTATGGAACCTCGGCACGGTTCAAATTGTCTCTTGTGCGGACGCGATCGCACAAGTCGATCCTAGGAACCTGCGCACTGCTGCAAGCTTCGCCGAGACGTGCGGGACGCGCGTCGCACCCACGAATTCGTCGCCAGTGTTAAAAGCTCAAGGGCAAAGGCAACCATTGCGATTCACACGGTCACATCTTGTCATTGTCGTGATTCTTTTGGGCGTGCTTCTCACCGCATGTACACCGTTTACGAAACGACGCGCTGAAGCCATCTACGACCCGGCCGAAAGTCTTACCGAAATCGTCGCCGTGTTGCGGCGACACATTCCGGATGACACTTATCGTTTTCCCGCTGGACGCGACTTCACCGGGCGCAATGTCTACCGCTCGACTCTCCTGCGACTCGAGAACATCGAACGCATTCACAAAGACGAGCTGCGCAGCGGTTATATGGACGCCGTCATCGACTTCAGCAAAGCGCGCAGTCTCGAACGGCTGCGGGGATATGCGATCGCGGCAAAGTACTACCGCGAAGCCGCGCGCAAGGACTCCGAACTTGCGGACGAGGCAAAACGCAGTGCCAGCGTATGTGAGGCGATCGCGGCCGCGGTGATCATCGGTCTCGATCTAGAAGACCCGACCAGCGCCGAGGTCGAACCGCTCAGCATGGACACCGAATCCGTGGTCGACGCACTCGATCAGCGTGTGTCGGAACTCGTTTCAATCGTTGCCGGGGTCTACGACTCGCACCGCCCGGACTCCCACTACCCGGCCGTGATCCGCGGCGAAATCGAACGTGCGGACATGACCCGCTCGCGATACTTCCTAGCACTTCGCCATGTGATACCCGACGGGTCGATTCGCGCGGTCGCCGAACTCCAACGCTTGCTTACACGACACGGCGCGAGCCAAAATCGACGCGCCCACATGCTGGCCCTCGGCAACCTATACGCCTCGATTGCCCGAGAATACGTCGACGCGGTTCCGCCGGAGAGTTTGCTCTTTGACCCGCCCAAGTTTCAAGAACTCGTCGATGCTGCCGCAGCGCTATACCGCTCTGTCGCGGCACAAGACGGAACGAGTGAAAAACTCGAAGCCGCACGTCAGCTGGAAGCCTTTCTCGCATTTACGCTTCGTATCGATCGAGACCGCTTTGCCCAGTAAGTGCAAACTCGCGGATCACCTCGCCGCTTCGCTTTGCGCGTTTACGCTTGCAACGTCTGTTGCGTGCACCACTCCAGCCCCGTTCGTCGAACACAACATCTTGCTCCCCTTCGTACCCATGGCGGCGCTGCAGCCGAGCGATAGCGACCTCGCCACCCGTGACCTTGTGCGCGCAGCGCTGCTGACGGATCGCCGCGCAATGGACGAAAGCCTCGCGACGCTTACGACTCTTGCCGAGAACAACGACGAGCCCGATCGCGACCTCATGCGCCGCATCCCTATGAGCCAAGACTTGCGCAATGCCACCCTCGACGACCCGGCAGCCTATCGCGACGCATGTGAGTCGCTCAAGAACCGCAAGGACAACGACCCGCGCCTCGACAGCCGCCTCAAAGAATGCAGCGAAGACGATTTCTTGCGCCTTGCCCGGCGCAGGGTTCTCGATTCACGCGAAACCATCTGGGCCGAGACCTACAACGCGATCGCGGACCCGCTGAGCCGATCGCTATTGAGCGGCGGGATCCTCACTCCTTATTACCTCGCCAATAGCGTCGCGACCTACCTCGCTCGAATCAACGAGCGTGACGCCTTCGGCGCGCAGATGCGGCAGGCGTTGGTGCATCGCGAACGCTACCTCGCCCGCTTCCCAGACTCTGAAGAATCAGCCGAAGTGACGCTTCAGGTCGAAAAGGGGCGCGCAAAGCTTCACCACGAAGAAGCTCGTAAGCTGGCGTTTCAATCGGGTGTCGCGATCAAGAACGGCAACCCGCGCATGAGTGAAGTACTGGCCAAGCGCGCACTTGAGCTTGACCCCGAGAACAAGAAGGCGACAGAACTCAGCGACCGTGCTCGGGAGATGATCGAAAAGCAAGAGCGTGACCGGATTCGCAGTCAGTCCGTGGCATTCGAAAGCGTGAGCCTCGAAGATGCAACCCGTGCGACCGGACTCTTACTTGCCGGCAGTGACCTCGGCGCCGAGGGTCTGTCGCTCCTACGCAGTGACGCTTACGAAGATGTCGGTCTCTACATTGTGGCATCCGCGCTGATCGAGCGCGGGGACGAGCGCGCGGGCTGGGACCACATGCGCGACTTATCGGGACGCGCTCCAAAGAGCAGCGCGATGGTGCGTCACGCACGGGCCCTTGTCCGCGATCCGGCGCAGAACCCGTATGGAAGTTTCAACCGGGTGAGCGTAATACAACGAAACACAAAGCTGCGCTGGCGTTTCTTCGGCCCCTTCTTTGAAGGGCCGCGCTATCGCCGCCTTCCTGCCCCAATCGCATTTCTCCTAGACACTCCGCTGGTCATCAACACGTTCTTATTCAGCCCTGTGCGCTTCATCTTCGCGCCCGTCAGCAAACAGCCCAACTTCAAGCGCCCGGTTGCAATCGCGGCCTATCGCTATCTCGACCGAAAGCCCGAGGGCGAGTACAAAGACAAAATGGCACGCTGGCTGTTCGACTACGAATCGGGCCAGCAAAATTGGACGGCCACCTTACGCATGGCGGACTATGTCCCGAACTTCGAGGTCGAAGAGCGAACCGAACTCGTTGAAAAGGCGGCCGAGCAACAAATTGCATCCGCGGACAGAAGCGAAAGGCGCGACCAAAAGAGCAGCACCCTGCGGCACACGGCTCGTGAGTTCCCAGATTCCGCAGGGGGTCACGAAGCTGGCCTTGCAGCGCGATACCAACGCGAAGACGCCACGGCCCAGAGCATTCGAATGACCAAGGGCTTCTTGATCGAAAACCCGCAGGTCGCCGGTCCGCGTACGTTGGGTCTGCGCCCGGAACTGATCGACGGCGAAAATTCAAACGGAGAACTACATCCTCGCGGCGTGAGCTTTATCGGCGGGCGCTATCTCGAGTTCGAATTTTTGGCAGAATCAGGAGACGAAGACGATCCACCGAAGAAGGTTCGCAAGAAGGTCTCGCAAGAAAGACTGACTCGCCTCGTCTCCGTGCTCGACGACACCGCGCGCCGAAACTATCGCGTCGACCCCGACTCCGATATCGCGGCCGACCCGCGACGCGACCTGTTCATCGAACGAGCACGCCTTGGCCTCACCGACAAGCCCGACGTTCGCGCTACGGCACAGTCGACCTACGTGTTTGAAAGTGCGCGCGAGCGCTTTGGGATCGTGCGCGGGCGCGAATCGGCCTTGCCATTCGATTTGGTCGTAAGAGGCGATCTTTCGAGTGCGGGCATCGCTGCATTTCCGCGCTGGCGAAAGCCCAAGAAAACACCGGACGCGTTCCTCTATCGATGATGAGCGCGATCGATGATGCTCACGATAAGGCGCGCGATAAAGACCGCTGCGAGGCGCCGCTACGTGCTGGTCGATGATTGCATCAAGGCATCCCACACTCGAATAGTTGAGCTTGAGGTGATTTCAAACTTTGGGAACACGGTCTGCGACAAAGGTTGACGCGAACCGACGCCTCCATCATAGAGGCTCACCTTTACCCAGCACCCGCGGCTGCGTATTGCTCAAATGGATGTCGACCAAGACTCGCATCCGGGCGAGGTATTCGCGAAGCCGAACCATGCGTCCACGAGGAGGTTCGACGTCTGCGGCATTCAGGCCAATGGCTTCGATCCCACGGCGTTCAGCAATATAGATCGCACGCTCGTTGTGGAACTGCTGGGAGACAATCGTTAAGCGCTCTTGTCCGTAGACCATCCGTGCACGCAATACACTGTCGATCGTTCGGTATCCGAACCGGTCGCAAGCAATCGAAGCCGCGGGCACGCCCTGCTCGATCAACGCTTCCTTCATGCTGCCCGCTTCGTCGATCGACTTGCGATGGCTAGCACCGCTTACCAGCAAAACATCCACTTTGCCTGCGTGAACCAATGCTGCCGCAGCCTCGATTCGATATGTGAAGTAACGGTTCGGACGACCGCTCTTGAGATATCGAACGCAGCCGAGAACAAGACCCACATGGTTGCGGGGTACCTTCGAAACGTCGTCGTAACACGTGCCGCGGATATGTCGCGCAATCGTTTGCCCGCGATAGAGCAGAAAGCCTGCTCCCGCGACCGCTGAGACCGGAAGCACGACAAACAAAAATAGCCACATGACCAACAGCCTACTCGCTTTCGGCTCGCGCAGTGGCGCGCGCGCCATCCCCATTCCATATTCTCGTCTGTATCCGCACGACCGCACGCCCCCTCAACCAAAACGGAGTCCCCATGCCCGCAGCGACCTTTGGCTTTGAAACCACCACCGACGAGGCCCTCGAAGGCATCGACCTTACGGGCAAGACCGTTCTTGTCACTGGTGCTTCGACCGGCCTTGGGAAGGAGACGTGTCGCGCGCTCGCAAGCAAGGGCGCGCGGGTGATCCTTGCTGCGCGAAACGCCGACAAGTTAAAAGAAGTCGCCTCAGAAATTTCCGAATCGACGGGCAACAGTCAAATCTCCGTGCTCGTCATTGACCTCGGAAACTTCGCATCGATTCGCAAAGCCGCGAGTGAAGCGCTCGAAACCGCACCGACGCTAGATATCTTGATCAATAACGCGGGCGTCATGGCCTGTCCCCTCGAGCGAACTTCCGAGGGACACGAGATGCAGTTCGGCACCAATCACATTGGACACTTTCTCTTCACCTGCTTACTGGTGCCTGCCCTCAAGGCCTCGGGCAAAGCGCGCGTCGTCAACCTCAGCAGCGGAGGTCACAAGTTTTCTGCCGTGAACCTCGACGACTGGAACTTCGAAACCGGCGAATACGACAAGTGGCAGTCATACGGTCGCTCGAAGACCGCGAACGCTCTGTTCGCGGTCGCACTCGACAAGCGCCTCAAAGACCAGGGCGTACGTGCCTTCTCAGTTCACCCCGGAGCCATCGTGACCGAACTTGGACGACACCTCACCGAAGCCGACATCACCAAAATGCGAGAAGAAGGCCCGCGTGGCGGGGCACCCATGACCTTCAAGCAAATCCCACAAGGTGCGGCGACATCGGTGTGGGCAGCAACGTCATCTTCACTCGATGGCAAAGGCGCCCTCTATCTCGAGAACGTAGGCATCGCGGAACCTGCAAAAGAGACCGCCGACACCAACGGCTACCTCCCTCACGCCGTTGACCCAGACGACGCCGAAGCCCTGTGGACATTGACTGAGCAGATCGTCGACCAGCGATTTGAGTTTTAGGACAACCCATGACTACATACGCGCGCGAAGAAGTCGAAGAAGCCTGGAACCAGTTCGTCGTTGCAGGCGACGCAGGCGACTGGAACGCCTGGGCGGATCTCCACAGCGAAGACGGCATTTGGGTCGAACATCACCTTGGCACTTTCAAGGGACGCGAGGCCATCCGCAATGCGATCTGCAAAGTCATGATTCCTGTCCCGATGATGGAGTTCCCAGTCGAGTGGCGCGTCATCGAGGGAAACCGCGTCGTCTACTACCCCTGGCAAGTCATGCCCGACCCGACCGGCGGCAACGAAGTTTATCGCTTTGGCTGCGTCACCATTCTCGAATACGCGGGCGACGGCCTATGGTCCTACCAAGAAGACCTCTACAATCCCACCGAAGGAGCGGACGCAATAGGTCGCTGGATTGCAGCGGGCGGAGAGTTGGCCAAGGCTTGATGTTCGGGAGGTGAGATTTTCGAATCAGGGGTGTTGGCTCGGGCGAGCGCCGTGACAGGGCAGAGTGAGACCTGGTTTGATCATGCAGGCCTGGCCGACTTCTACGTGTTCTTCCATCGACTCGTGACTGCGGAACAAGACAGTGTCCTGTTCGTTTTCTTTCACTTGCCAGCCATCGGTTGGATGGATCTCTTTGATGTAAACAACGCAGAAATCAACGTGATCTTCAGACCGGGCGTAAATCTTGTTCGGGCTCCCAGACTGGGCGCGAACGGAAGGTCAGGTATCGCTTCCAACGATCAGCCCCACTGGGCGATTGCCGAAGCGAGCCGACAGCCTACGAAGCGGAGGCGTTGGCGGAATGCGTAGAGGCCATGCTTCTGCGATCTAGCTGAATCGCGCGCTAGCATTCGCTCCCTCATCAACCAAAGGACACCTCGGTGAACTTCGCCATACGCTCTAGCTCGTATCGAGGTCGGGCGCTCCTGGTCTTGGGCTTCTGTTTGATCGTGATTGCGAGCTGTGAGCGAGACGCTCCGCCTCCCGAGGTTCGCGATCGCAACGTACTGCTTGTCGTACTCGACACGACTCGGGCAGACGCCGTCGAGGGCTATGGCGGGCGCAACGTCTACACCCCAACCCTGCGAAAACTTGCCGCCGAAGGAGCACTATTTCAGAACGCACGTACGACTTCGGCCTGGACTCTCCCTGCGCACGGGTCTTTGTTCACTGGCCTCTTCCCCTCTCGCCATGGTGCCCACGCGGAGGGCTCAGGCCTTGATCCGTCGCTTGTCACGCTGCCGGACTTACTCGGTCGGACTCATGATTCGGCGGGGTTCTCCGAAAATCCGCACATCGTCAAAGCTCGGGGGTTCGCGCGAGGCTTCGACCACTTCGAAGAGACTTGGCGCGAGCAGGCTTCCCACGCCAAGCCACCCCCCACAGAAGAACGCATCGCGACGTGGTTGAGTGACCGCGACGAAACCAAGCCGTTCTTTCTTTTCGTCAACCTGATGACGCCCCACCTCCCCTACCTCCCCACGCTTGATCATCAAGAACGTCTGGTGCCAAAGCTTGACGCGAAGATCATCGACAATTTTCGCTCGGTCGAAGAGGGACACGCGCGCATGCAGATCATGGGGCAACTCGGGTTCAAGCGACTCGAGTTCTCGATCTTGCGCGCGCTGTACCACGCGGACGTCGCGACCGCAGACACACGCTTGCAGGACATACTCGAGCTACTGGGTGGAGACGCAGTACTCGACAACACTTTGGTGGTCGTGGTTGGCGATCACGGTGAAAACATTGGTGACCACGGCTTGATGGAACATCAGTTCTGTCTTTACGAAAGTTTGCTTCGGGTGCCGCTTATCATTCGGTTGCCGGGTGAGTTCGCACCTGGCAGCAACCTCGACGAGCCAGTGCAACTAGTAGACATCATGCCAACCGTGCTCGACGCACTGGATTGGCCGGCGGACAGTCGACCCTTGAGCCAAGGACAGAGCCTTCTAGGCAGCCCAAGCGAACATAGTCGCCCAGCTTATGCCGAACTCATGCGTCCCACCGGCCAAGAGCCGCTCTATCACGCGATCGATCCCGAGTTTGATTTCGCACCCTACATGCGCCGTCTAAAGTCGATTCAAGTCGACAACCTCAAGCTCATCGCTTCGGAAGACGGCGAGCGAGAGCTCTATAATCTCTTGGCCGACCCGGGCGAAATCTCTAACCTCGCAAGCAAGCAACCCGACGACGTCGCACGACTCGAAGCCCAGCTTCTCGACTGGTCGGGGGCATGGAATCCAGCGGAGACCCCCCCGCTCGAACTCGACACGCAAACCAAGGATGCGCTGCGCGAGCTTGGATACGGGCAATAGTCGACGAGTCGATCGACGGAATCACATTCCATCGCAGAATTAATTGCCCTTCGAACGACCTGCACGCAGCTCTGCGCTCATGAGTTGTTCGTTCTTCATCGCGTCCGACATCGACGACTTCGCTCCGTGGTACAAGCTCTTCTTGGCTCGGGCAAGCACCTCGGGGTCATGGGCTGCGATCTGCTGTGCCAGTTCGCGAACTTCTTTCATAAGATCGCCAGCGGAAACCACTCGGTTTACAAGCCCGATCTCGAGCGCTTCTTCGGCGAGAATCACGCGGGCGGTCAAAACCAACTCTTGCGCCTTCGCCATACCAACGAGCCGGGGAAGCAAGTGGGTGGCGCCAAGCCCGGGCAGGATGCCGAGCTTCGCAAACGTGAGGCCGATCTTGCTACCGGCTGCTGCGACCCGTAAATCGCAAGGCAATGCCATCGTGATCCCCACACCAATCGCATGACCATTCAATGCTGCGATGACGGGCTTTTCGTAGTCGAGCAGATCGAGAGGAAGCTTGCGAAGGAAGTCCTCTTCACCGAGTCGGGGCCCACTTGTACCGCCGGCACTCGAAGGATCCGTCTCCGCGAATGAGGCCTTAAGGTGTTCGAGGTCGACCCCGGCGCAAAAACTCTTGCCCGCCCCCGTTAACACAACCACGTGCACATCGCTGTCGCAGCGTGCCGCGGCGAAGGCATCGACAACTTCGCCACCCATCGCCGGAATATAGGCGTTGAGTTTCTCTGGACGGTTCAGGGTAATGGTCGCGATCCTATCGCTGACTTCGTAGAGAATGTGTTCGTACATTCGCTCTGCTCCCCGCTCCGTTCGGCATAACGCGGCTCGCGCGTCGCACCGGTGTCGATCCTAATCGCCCGTGTACGGTGCCCACTTTGGCTTGCGCTTTTCCACGAACGCCTTTGTACCCTCTTCCAGGTCGGGCGAACCGTTGTGCTTGATGATGGTTTGCCAGGCATGCTCGATACCGTCTTCGAGACCGCGATCAAGACTTTCCCAAATGGCTTGTTTGCTACGTGCCAGCGCAGTTGGGGAATGCTCGGCGATCATCAGCGCAAGAGCACGCGCGCGAGTCATCAGCTGATCTGCCGCGACGACCTCGCCCACGAGCCCTAGTCGATGCGCTTCTTGAGCTGACATTCGCTCGCTACCCCCCAGGAGCGACATGCGCATCACCGCTTCAAAGGGCATCCGACGCACAAGCCCTACCGGTTCGATCCCGGCAACGAGCCCCACCTTTACGTGGGTATCGAAAAACGTCGCATGCTCGGCCGCAATCGTAAGATCCGAATCGGCGACAAAGTGCAGCCCCCCCCCCACCACCATTCCGTTGATCGCCGTAATGACGGGCTTCCAACATTTGTTCTGCAACGCAGTGATTTTGAACCAAGGTTGATCTTCTCGCTTCATGGCATTGGGATCTTGAGAGCGGTTCGTTTCACCGCTGGCAACATCCGCGACATCCATACCGGTGCACAGTGCTTTGTCCCCAGCACCGGTTACGATGGCGCAGACCACTTTGGGGTCCTGCTTGACCAATGTCCACGCTCGCGAAAGCTCTAGCGCCATTTGCTCGGTAAATGCGTTGTGTCGGTCGGGACGGTTCAGCGTCAAAGTCGCGACTCGGTCTTCGACTTCGTAGACGATGGTCTCGAACTCCATGGCAATTTTCCTCTGGGAACGTTGCTTTGCTTGTTGGTGCAGTGAGAATGCAGCGCGCTATCCCGAAATCGGGGTGCCCTTCCAATAATAGTTCGGGCGGCCCCCGCCTTCATGTATTCGACGAAATTCGAACTCAACCTCTAAGCCTGTCTTCACGTCGGCAGGAGTGACGTTGACGAGTTGGAGATGAATTCGTGCTCCGGCAACGTCGACGATCGTCACGACGGTCGGGGGATCGGGAGTTGGAAAAAAGAAGTCGAACGTATAGGTGACCACCGCTCCGATTTGGTCGGACAGCCGCACAGGTTCAAACGCGTCCTTCTCAAAACAAGTTTCGCAAATGCGTTGAGCGGGGAACTGCACGGCGGAGCACGCGGTGCAGCGTTGCCCGCGGAAGCTCAGGTCGTCATCGCGGTCGCGAAAGTGCACAGTCGCTGAGAGACCGGGGTTCGTACCGCCTTCCCACTCACTGGGCTCTAGTTTGCGCGCCTTCAAATACTTGTCATAGCTCGCGACAGACCGACGTCGAGCGAGATGCCACTCCACGCCTCGACGCGAATCGACCTTTTCAGCATTTTGATTGACGACGAACGTAAGGACGTCAGCACCGTCGCCGTAATTTGCGAGCAAAATTGACGTTGCGTCCGACGAAGACGATGAAGATGACGAAGACGAAGACGATGAAGACGCTTCAAGCGCTGCCACTAACTGAAGCGGGGCAAAGGCTGCCCCGGCATTGCCGAGACGGCCGAACAACGGGTCGCCAAGTTGATCGGCCGGGACGCCAAGGCTACGTGCCACCGTAGCGTGACTTCGCGCGTCCGGAGCATACAGACAGATCTTGGTGTAGTCGCTCAACGGGGTGTCGCTGTTTTCGCAATGACCCAACACCGCGTCAACGATGCGTGGCGTGTAGCCCTCCTGGACAACGAAGCGCTCTTCCCAGCTGTGCACGAAGGGATCACCGTCGACGCGCCAGAGGTCGACAATTGCGTCCGACAACGCGTGCCCGCCTTCGAATGATGCAAGAACAGGCAACCCGTTCGCAGAGCCGTCGCCCACCAGGAAGGCTGCGGCGCCGTCGCCCCCGTTGCGCTCAAGGCCGGATCCCGGCGCTCCAGTGCGCGCGTCGCTCACGACGACCAACACGCTGCGCGCCGAACCTGCGGCGACAGCGTCGAAGGCTGCGCGAAGCGCCGTCGTCCCTGCGCGCAATGAACCCGAGAAATCGCTCGACTGAATCTCGCGACGTAGATCAAGGGCTCGTCCGAGCAAGGCGGCGCCTTGCTTTTCGCGAAACGGATAGGTGGTCGAAGCGAATAAGATCGAGTCCACGCAATCTCTGTCGAAACCACGCAAACAGTTCACCGCAGCGGTTACCCCCATCGTCACGCTGTCTTCATCGTTCCACGCAACCGCTTTTTCGGGTCCGCCCTCTTTGGGCGTGCGTCCCCCAATTGCGCCGAGTGCGAGACGTGTCGGCGGGATGTAGGCGCCGTATGAGGTGATTCCGATCATAAAAAAATCCTACGCGTTGGGTGGCTTGATGCCGTCGTGAAATGGGTACGGTTGCGCCATGATGCCCAAGGGCTCGAGTTCTTTGCGCATGTGATTTTCGAAACCCGCCACGAGGTCGTCGGTGCTCCAGCCACCATCCTTGTACATCGCGTTTCCGTACGCGGGGTGTTCCAGGATCACGACGCGCTCGCCCCCCGTGCCGAAAATTTGTCCGGACACATAGTTGGCGTGATCGCTGCAGAGGAAGGCAACAAACGCGCCGTTGCGGGTAGGGTCGATATAGGGGAGCTCGACGTCCTTACCATCGGGGCCCTTGTAGGTACTCGACATCCGCGTCGAGCCGGTGGGACTGATGGCGTTTACCCGAATGCCGTAGCGTGCCAGTTCTAGCGCCCACGTGTAGGTCATCGAAGCAATCGCGCCCTTCGAACCCGCGTAATTGGTTTGTCCAAAGTTGCCGAAGTGCGCCGCCGAAACCGTGTTGACGATCGCCCCCCCGGTCCCCTGCTCTTTCATTCGAAGCGCACCTTCCTGGCTGCACATGAACGTTCCGCCCTGATGAATTTTGACGACTGACATGAATTCGTCATCGGTCATGCGCAAAAAGGTGCGGTCCTTCACGTTGCCGGCGTTGTTCACGACGGCATGAATGCCGCCGAACTCATCGACACATTGTGCGACGAGCGCTTGCGCGCCCTCACGGGTGCTGATGTCGCTTTTGTTCGCGCTCGCCTTGCCGCCCGCCTTCGTGATTTCGTCGACGACTGCGTTGGCTTCGTCGATGTCGATATCGTTGACGACGACCGACGCACCTTGTTCAGCAAGGTGAAGACAATGGCCTCGCCCGATCCCGCGCCCGCCCCCAGTAACCACTCCTGCTTTGCCGTCAAGAACACCCATCAATAGACCTCGTAAGTTCGTAGTGGGCGGTCACGGTAGACAAAGGCCCCAAACTCGTCAAAGCGCAGTTGGACAGCGGAGTGTTACTTCCCGCGCATACGCAGCGCGGCAAGAGTCGCAAGTGCGCCCACTAACACGCCCCCGCCGAGCTGGTTCATGAAAGGCAGTTTTGAAACGCCGTCAAAGAGGCCGGTGACTTCGTAAGTTGGGCCCGGGTTTCGTTGGGCATTGAAGTAGAGCCGTGTGCCACCGGGGCTAAGTGCTGGGCCCGTGATCTCTGTATTCGTTTGCCCGGCAACATGGACGACCGGTTTCACCTGTCTCGATGGCATAAGAGCGACAATTTGCAGACTTCCCGTGTCTTCGGCGACGTAAACGTCACCCTTCGCCGCGGCATAAACGTTCTCGAGTCTGGGCTTCGTACTCGTCGCCATGTCGAAGATAATTTCGATCGTGTTCGCACGGACGTTGAGTTGCCAAACGCGATGGTCGCCTTTGGTCGAGCAAAAGACCTTGTCACCGCGCAGCCAACAGCCCTCTCCACCACTCAACACGGTGGCGCCGGATGCCTGATAGCCGGTCGCGTGTTCGCCAATTGGAATTTGTATCGCATTTGGAATCCTGCCGGTCGCTAGGTTTGCGTCGGCGTTCGCATGCCAAGCGAGACTTCCTAGTTGTCCCGGTTGAATCGGCCCCATCGACTGGGGGTCCAAATTCTCGGCAGAGACAAGGGTCCCGGGATCAGTGTGCCTTGAGAGCTCGGCACGCCAGGATCACATGCGTCAACCCGCCCCTATAACTTCTTTGCACGAGAGCCAGGTGCCCCGCGGCGTTGGGGCACCCGCGCAGTTGCGATGGGTGCCCGACAAAATCGTGTAGGCGATTTCGGCGTGCCGTCGGACGCGAATGCGATGACACCCACACCACCACCGCCGTTCGACGTTTCGGAATTGATCACTACGCTCGCGCTTAACAGTCTCAACCCACTCAGCGCCCTCGCATCGCCACGCACGAATGCACGTCGCGAAAGTGCCGGATCGAATGTGCCCTTGCCGGAGTCAGACTTCATGTTGGGACAATCCCGGTTTCACTAATCAAGTTCATCGCGCCAACGACGATGCCACATCTGCACCACCACCTCGTTGCGCCCAATGACCACGGCTTGCTCCCGTGCCGCGATCCCGTGCTGACACTCGGCGGCGGCCGGTAAATCTTCGCTTTCGAAAATATTACGACCGAACTCGTACGTCCCACGATCGGCATCATTCACTTCGCCGTCCACTGACGGAACACATACAGAAGAAAAGTAGACAACCGATTTTCCGGGTTCGTCGCCGGGCTCAACTCGGATCATCTGCGCGTTGCCTTCGTTCGCCACAATGACCGTGCCGGGAAACAGCGTGTGGTTTACCGCGGCGCTGGGATACGACGGCCATTCGGACTCATCTTTGTCACGTAACTTTTCGATCCCTCGAAACGGAAATGCCCATCGAGTATGTAGACCAAACTCATCCGCGGCACCGTGGCCCGTCATCATGGGGGCCAGACTGTCGCGATGAAGCGTCGCGAAGTGATATCCCTCGTGGCTTAAGTTGGTCACGAGTTTCCAGTTGGCATCGACTTCGAAACGGTCGCTTCCTACGCGCTGCATTTTCGCAAACTCGTACCCTTCGAATGCGGGCAAGATGTCGTCGATGGCATGCTCGACCCGCAGCTGACCCATCTCGGGCCTCACCCCCAACATAAGGACACCACCGCGGTCGCTCACGGGTAATTGTTGCAAACCGGTCGGAAGTGAGTCGGGCTCAAAGTCTTGCGAGCGACCGCGACCCGCGAGCCTGCCGTCAAGCCCATAATTCCAACCGTGGAAGCGGCAGACAAGACGTGCCGCCTTGCCACATCCTTCGGCCACCCTCGCACCGCGATGGGTGCACACATTCAAAAACGCCCGCAGCGCACCTTCTTTGTCGCGGGTGACGATTACGGGTTTCCCCATCACCTCGGTGGTCATAAACGTGCCGGGCGTCGCGATGTCGCCCGCAAAACCGATCGCTTGTGGGGACTCGAAGAAAAACTGCTCGCGCTCGCGCTCCCAAACCTCGCGATCAAAATAGCTTTCGGCCGGTTCAACCCACGGCGCTTCGGCCAGGTCGGTGGTGTCCGCCACGACGTGTTCGATCAGACGACGGGTCACCGCAAGCGCAGATTCGCGATTCACCTTGAACTCTCCTTGACGATGACCGGCACACGACCGATGTGGATGACCCGACATACCCAGGACTCGGCCCGTCGAGTCAGCATCAGGACGAAGCAAGGTAGCGAGTGAAGTCGTCGAGTACCGGCATCACTTCGTCGCGAGCTGCAGACGGGACGCGCAGTACTGCTTCCGTCACGCCCATGTTCGCGTAGTAGGCGAGCTTCGCTTCGTCGGGCTCGATGCCCATCGGCACGATGTGGAGCGAGTTCGGGTCCCGCTCCCGTTCGATCAACGCCGCCCTGAGTTTGGGCAACGCCTCGCGCAAACCCGCTCCGCCGATTGGCATCCATCCGTCGGCATATTCTGCGATGTGATCGAACAACTTCGGGCCCGCACCGCCGCCGACGAGGACGCGTGGTCGAGGCCGCTGCACCGGCTTGGGCCATTGATAGGACGGCTCGAAGTCGACGAAGTCACCATGAAACTCAGCCACCTCATTCCCCCATAACGCCTGCATGGCGAGCATGTGTTCGCGCACCTGAGCGCGCCGAGTTTTGAACACGACGCCGTGGCTCTCCATCTCTTCTACGTTCCAGCCAAAGCCAATCCCCAACACCACGCGACCGTTCGAAATCATGTCGAGCGTTGCAACTTGTTTCGCCAAGGCGATCGGATCGTGTTGCGCGGGAAGCGCGATCCCGGTGCCGAGAAGGATTCGTTCCGTCACACTCGCCGCCGCCGCGAGCACCACATAGGGGTCGGGGCTTCGAAAGTATTCTTCGCCAAGTTCTGCACTCCCCGTCGGCGCAGGAGTACGTCGGCTCGCGGGGATGTGGGTGTGCTCGGGGATATAGAGAGAATAAAACCCGCGCGCTTCGGCTTCGCGAGCGAGTTCGATCGGCGAAATCGCCTTGTCGGTTGCGTGGATCGTGATCCCGATCTTCATCGATACGTCGTCCCGGCACATCGCTGTGATGGCGAAAGCCTAGAACCTATCTCAAAAATCGCAGACCGAGCCGGTTGCGGATGTGAAGTCGAGGTCAATCCGTATGTCCGGCAACAGGAAGGGGCTGTAAAATGTCCCTACCCGTCGAAAGCGACTGGGTCGTACAAAAACCGTCACCGTCCGGAACGGCTCGTCAAATAGGAGTGGCCCACGCAACGGGACGACCCTACATCGATCGTCCCCCTTCGGCTCGATGCTGGTAAAACCAAGGTGGGGACCCCCGTTGAACTTACTGTGTTCTGCGTCGGCATTTGCTTGCAGGTCCATGCTCCATGCCCCCATAGAGCTGCTCACTGCGCGACACTCACGGGATCGTTGCTTCCCCCCTTCAGCGTTTGGGACTCATCAAAATCCTTCGTGTTGCGAGGAAATGGGGCGAGGTGACGTTCACAAAACTTTGATGTAACCGAATGCAACACGAGGGGCACGCAACCCGCCGCCAACGACCCTCTTCGCCGAACAAGGATTCAAATCACCATGAAAATTGGAATGAACATCCCGTCGATGGTTCCAGGCATGACACGCGACGACGTACTCGCCTGGTGCAAAGGGATCGACGAAGGCCCCTATTCGAGCCTGGCCGTCGGCGAGCGCATCAATTTCCCCAATCACGCCGCGATGGTGACGCTGAGTGTCGCCGCAGCGGTGACGGAACGCGTTCCCATCATGTCGTACGTGCTCATTATGCCAATGCACAACGAAGTAAACCGTGCGAAAGAACTCGCGACGATCGACATCATTTCGAACGGTCGTTTGTGTCTTGGCGTTGGGGCGGGAGCGCGCGAGGAGGACTACCAGGCGGTAGGCGCCGTGTTTGGGAAACGAAGGCTTTCGCAACTCGAAGAGCAGATCGCGACCATGAAGCGCGTTTGGGCAGGAGAGATGGTGGTGGAGGGACCGCTCCGGCCAGTCGAGCCCGCCCCTCTACAACCGGGAGGTCCTGAAATTTTGGTTGCGTCGTTGAGCGAGCCTGCGATCAAGCACGTGTCACGTTGGGCGGACGGACTTGCGGGATTCAGCTTTGCCCCGTCGATCGACGAGATCAACCAGGCCTTCGATCGAGCCCGTGCGAGCTGGAAGGAAGCCGGACGAGAAAAGCCACCGCGCCTCGTCACCAGTTTTTGGTTCGCATTGGGGGGTGATGCGCGCAGCCAGCTCGACAACTACCTGACGCGTTACCTCAACTTCTTTGGAGAAGGCGTCGCGGAGAAGCTTGCAAAGACGGTCAACTGTGACACGCCTCAGGGTCTGCGCGACATGCTTCGTCGCATCGAGGACACCGGGGCGGACGAAGTGAGTTTGGTACCCACAACCCGGGATGTAAGCGAGCTCGATCGGGTAGGGGATGTGCTGGGCAGCCTATAACTGCGCGGGCGCCAAAATATAATTT
>Ga0115003_10001775_pt1 | contig 18460 bp, 22 predicted proteins | sample ArcticOcean_MG_C_7_FD_88736 | JGI IMG/M metagenome (GOLD analysis project Ga0115003, IMG submission 88736) | Marine microbial communities from western Arctic Ocean - ArcticOcean_MG_CB11_88 | ecosystem: Environmental > Aquatic > Marine > Oceanic | place: Arctic Ocean: Canada Basin | collected... | reverse complement strand
CGCAAAGCCCAGGAAGAGGACGACCGTATTGAGCGGGAACGTCTCCAACAGGTCGCCGACGCCGAGGCCGCGGCCGAGAAACTTCGTCTGGAACAGGAGGAGATTGCCCGCAAAGCCCAAGAAGAGGACGACCGTATTGAGCGGGAACGTCTCCAACAGGTCGCCGACGCCGAGGCCGCGGCCGAGAAACTTCGTTTGGAACAGGACGAGATTGCCCGCAAAGCCCAGGAAGAGGACGACCGTATTGAGCGAGAACGTCTCCAACAGATCGCCGACGCCGAAACGAAAAAACGCGAAGCAGTTGAACAATTGAGCGAGTCCGACAAAAATTACATAAAGTACGTCTTCGATTGGTACGACAAGGAACCAAAAGATGGTCGCATTGAATTATCTGAATTGAAAGATGCATTATCTTCTGCCGGATACGATGCTGCGTCGGCGGAAGAAATGTTGAACGAGTACGACAAAGATGGCAATGGTAATCTTGATTACGAAGAATTTGAAACGTGGTGTGCTGTGACAAATGCGGTTCAGTCATGGGAAAATTCGAATGCTGAATTTATCCAAACGGAATGGCGTGTGGAAGATCTTGTCAATATAAAAAATTACTCTCGCATTCGTTTGAATGGTATCCCCGGTATACTTAAAAAATTTAAGAAAAAGTTTTACTTCAAGGGTAAAGGCAAAGACGACAAATATACATTTATTACAGCTCCTCGTCAACAACGATTTGAAGTTGAGGTTGACGTTTCCTCATCCGAAGAGCCGAAAGAGGACGAACCGAAAGAGGACGAACTTTCCACGATGACCATTAGTGCTTTGAAAAAACGTGCGACGGCATTGAACAAAAAGAAAAAGGGAACTATGAAGGGATATTCGGAGTTCCGCAAAGGCGACGAAAAGGAATTGGCGGATTTGATTAGACATGCGGAAAGCACCATGTCTATTGTCCCACCAGGTGAATTGAGTGAAATGTTAAATAATATGACCGACGATTGGGCCAGTTCTGACGAGGAATTGAATTTCGCGGTCGATTCTGAAAACGAAGACATGGAATTTGCGGCTTCGTCGGCGGTCGATACCGACGACTCAGATTTGGATTTCGCCGAATCCTCTGACAAAAAAACATATTCGGGACTTGAATTTGCCGAATCTTCTCATACTTCTTCTGGAATTGAGTTTGCGGCGTCTTCCGCGGTTGATTCTGAGAAATCTGAAAATTTCGCCGCCTCCTCTGCTATTGATACCGATTCTGATTTGGATTTTGCCGAATCTTCGGGTAAAACTTCGTCTGGTTTGGATTTTGCCGAATCATCTTCAGTAGAAAGTGACTAAAATTACATATAAAAGTACTTTATTTTAATAAAAAGATGACTCATAAAATTATGTTGTGTTTTGTACGTAGTGATTCTGATATATTGGAAGCGTCTTGGTTGAATCGAATAGCGGCTTCTCTTGCCACTACTGAAGATGACACCGCCCCGTTTATCCATGCCGAGTTGTTGTTTTGTCCACCGGGGGCGGAAGAAGGTAAAGATAGTGTGGCTGGCCTGGCGTGTTCGATTGTGTATTCGGGGTCGGTCCATCTTGAGCGAAAGAGATTTTCTCGTAAGGAATGGTTTTTTCGTTCGATGGAATGTTCCAAAGGCCAATACGATACGATGTTGACGTATTGCCAAGAACGCCAAGGAGATGGGTTCAACCACATGGGTTATTTTATGTATTGGTCACCCATCCGACCGTCCCCTATGTCCTACACTTATCTCGGCTTGACGCCGAGATGGTATTGTTCTGAAATAGTGATTGCGGCTTTGAAAGAAGGTGAAATACTGGACGACACTATTTCGAACTCAATGCACCCCCATGCGTTGTATCAATTGGTTCAACCAAACTCAATGGCCGATTGTGGTCGTAATATGAACAGTGTAAATTTACGTTTCGTTTGAATCTTTGTGAACCAGTGATATTTTCCATACTCCAAACATGGCTAATCCACACCCGGACAAAAAACACAATTGGGATAACATTGACAATTCAGCCATATTGTCGTAGACAATAACCCCTGAAAGTGTTGTAAACAAAAACCATGTTGATTGGTATACGATAATGCAATAGTACGCGTCGTGTTTAGCCAACCCTCTGTTTAGCCAAATGATATGCACAATAATGGAAGCAATACAAAGTAATACAACGGAAATCAGGACATCTGTACGCACCGTCAGTTTGCCCGCTTCAATCCATTTGGCAACTGCCCAAGCAATGTATTTTCCCATGCATACGTTTTGAGCGCCTAGAGCACCGCCAATAAATGGGTATCCAAATCGATGTATGACGGGGGTCAGTGTAAAATTCTCAAGAATGACTGAGAAAGTGATAAAGACAATCCAGTTTGCTACAATGTAAATACACGAAGATGTTCTTTCGATTAATTGTGGGGGGGAAATGTCTTCATTTTCGGTGACTTTAGAACTGATGGCCAAGATGCAACCACCAATAACACACGCAATAGCAGTCATTTCTTTGGAATCGGGCTGTTCAAACAAGATAACTTTCGACACCAATAAATTCACTATAATGGACACGGCGCCAAAAATACCCACGGTCATCGGTGGTAACCAAGCCAGTGCCAGAAAATCCAAAGTGGAGGCGGCAAACGATAAAAATATGGCGAGGATAAACAACGGGCGTTTGAAAACGGACGATTTCAATGGTATGTGTCTTTTTATTTGCCTCGTCCTGGGGTCTTTCCAATTCGATTCGCGCTGGGCGAGTTTCTGGAAGTTCATAGATACTGATGAGGAAATAGATGCAACAAGTAAAAAGACATATCCAATTAACTGCACAACAAACATGATAAGTTATAATTATTTTGTTATATACCAATCAAAGAAAATCCATTTATTTTTATCTCCCTCTTATATATATACGGATTTGTTCTATACAACAATGTCTAAAATCTCGGGTAGAATAGGTAAACATAATGTTGTTTCTTCGTTTGAAGGAAAACAAATAACGTTTAGTCGTAATGAAAAAATCCATACACAAATCGAAAACATTTGGTTTGTGTATTTTCAACGCGTGTCCAAAAGTTTGAAGTCTTGCGATGCTGTCTTTTTTAATGGTACACGAATGGTGGAGTTTGTTATCGCTCAAAATGACATAGAAAAAATAATCGATATGATTCCCTATCCCAATTATATTGGTGGAATTGACCCATTGCCTTGGAAACAAATAATAAAAAACGCCGAAAAACACAAGTGGGACATCGAAGACTGGAAACACGTCTTTGAAGAAGACGAATCGGAAGACGAGGAGTCCGAAGCAGAGTGGGTCCCAGGGTCCGAAGACGAATCCTCGTCAGAAGATGAGTCCGAAGACGAGTCCGAAGACGAGTCCGAAGACGACGAACCTAAGAGAAAGCGCCAGAAACTCACTTCAACCGAAGGACATTAATCATGACCGATTTGACGTGTTCGACAGTGGGGTCGTTTGTACAACATTGACACATTTGCATACAAAACTCACCGATTGCATCCCAATCGTCAACAGAATAGCGAGCATTGTTAGGAGGAGGAGTGCCGGACCAAAAGGCGTTCCAAGATAACGCGGAACTCAAATCAACCACAGATTCAATATCTCCACGGAGCTTTCCAACAACACATTCGCGCAATGTAACCACACCAATATTTTTAAGATATTCGATAACAACAGGCGGTCCGCGGCTCTCGAGCAGTCTTTCCAACTCCCAGTACTCCAATTCGCGCGGACAGTACGTTTCGGGTGTCGCTTCTTGCTCTTCAAGGTCCGATTCCGTAGGTAAAGACGCGTCTGAAAAATAGGCCATCATTTTTTTAAAAATTAGAATAGAATTTAAATACTATTTTTTGTTGTATTCTAAATATCACATATTCGTTATTGTCTTCTAAATTTCACATATTCGCTATTTTTGTTTGGATTCTAAATTTAACCACTGTGGAAACATAGTCATGTATCGAATTGATTGACGTGTATTAACTTTCGTGCGATTTGCGGAAAAACTCCATAAAACAACTTGACGGGTATCGTCGTGTTGTGATACGACGGGAATGATAGCGCAAGAATTTCTGTTTGAATCCCAATGTTTTGCTGCGCCGCACCAAATAAGGTCCGGGCCCCAGTTCGAGCGAACTGGTTTTCCGTGTCGTAAAAGTGTGGTGTCCGTTAGTATTTGTTTGAAAAACCATTGTGCAAATACTCCGTCCATAATGACAAAAAATTGTTCCAATATATGTGTCTCTTTTGACAGTATATTTTCAAAATCGGTTCGACGTTCACTTTTCCACAAATTGCCATCTTGAAACTTAAACCATTGTCGCTCGTCAATATGACCCTCCAATGTTTGACGTAAGGGACCTTTTATGACAGAGTTGTCAGACAAAAATTTATGCAACGGTGGTATTCGTATGTCCGAATCTTTCAACAACACGCAATCGAAGTTGCCCATGATGTCCAAAAATTGTCTTATGTAGAAAAATTTGTTGTATTGATTGGGATTGATAACAAATTGTACGTCTTTGTCCCACGTTAGCTGGGTAACAAGGTCGTACAATTGTTGTGTGCTGACTACAACAATCAGTTTGTAAACATTGGTTCCGATGGCTTCTTTGTCCGCTAGCCAAAATCCATGTTCGCGTTTCAGTTCCTCAACTGTTCGAATCAAGGTAGTCGATATCATTAGAATGGATTTGGTCAGTGCCATAACCCTTTTCATTCGAAATTCCACCTCCCATCGTGTTTTAACAATGACGTTGGTGCTTGTGTATTTGTGCACCGGTTCCGATTTCAAAAGTTTGTGTAGACCCTGGCGATTGACAACGTAGGCAGACGTTGACGTGTGTTCGGGCATCCACGAAATCCAAGGTGCGTCAATATGCTCCACGTGGCGTTGTATCAGCGTGTTTGACGTTGTCAATTGTAAATATTCCCAATTGGAAGGAGCCGAAGCAATGACGATGGGCAATTCTGTCCAAAATAGGGGGGATAATATCGCATCGTTATGTAGGACAACGGCAACGTCAGCGTTGTCGTGTCGAAGACGTTGCCAAGTGTTTTCGTATTGCCCGATGTGTAGTGTGTCTGGTATGTCACATTGGACACAGTAGATGGCGATAGAAGTTGGAGGACTGGACGGTAAGAAGAAAAGCAGAAATATCAGACAACAAATAAAATGTTTCACTTTGACAGTTTTACATACAAATCGTATGAAAACAAAGCAAAGTTTGTTGCGATTTCTCATTGTTTAGTTGGAACGGTATATATAGATTGTATGGAACATATATGGTTTTTAAAATACAAAGTATAAATATTCCCGAACGGTGTAAAAATGATACCCCTCGATGTAATTCAAATAATTATAGAATTCAGTCCGTTAAAGCTGCGCTATGTCTGGTCAATGGTATGTACAGCTTATAAAATAAAGAAAGGTGAATGGAAATTATATGGACATCAATATCGATTATCGCAACCAACCAAAGAAATGGTGCGAGGGATCTGTCAGCGATATTATGGCGTACAGCATCGCATAACAAAGCACCCCCGCCACTTATGGTCGGAACATCTGTCGGAACCATTAACCGTCTGGTCTCCATGGACACCGTCGTGTTATTGTTTAGAGGGTCGTATATTTTTCAGAAACTACGCTTTTGTGGATTTCATCCGCAACCTTCAGGTTCGTTTTCACTTAAAATCCAAATGTTTGCGTGTTTTTAGGAGTCATGTTGGTATTACTGTGAACATTCGTGCTAAAAGAATTCCGATGGTCTATATTTGCAAGCGTACAAAGGAGCGCAAGCAAAAAATCCATATATCTTCAGCGTTTAAGAAGATGAATTCTGTCCGTGCGTTGATTGCATTCCATGTTGGCCATCCTGACAAGTTGTATTTGAATGTCCGTGGTCTTGAGTTTTTGACTTAGTGCGTGCGGGTTGGTTGTCGGGTTCGCGTCGTCTTTTTTTGTTTTTGGTGGGATTGAGTGTTTTCCAGTGCGATACCAGTTGTTGCATATTTGCTAAAGCTGGATTCATTTGTAATTGAGCCGACTTGTTAAATAGTCTATAATGTATTTATGTTGGGTAGTTCTTGTAACGGAACGCGTTCGAAATATTCGCCATTTCTTACGAAAAAATATTTGGCCAAATAGTCAATGGTGGGGTTTGATGTAGCAAGTTTGACCACAACGTACGTCGTGACAACATCTACACTGTATTGGTACTGCGAACTGAATACAAATACGAGAGTGATCAATGTCCACATTTCGCCAAAAATCCATACCATATATTTCCATTTTCGATTTCTCCGTGGTACCATTTGTACTGCAAGAGAGGTAAATACAATGAGTTGTGTAATGTCTGACGACCAAAGCATGTTGCCACACGCGCGTTTAGGATATCTCGAAAAAACCCAAGCAATATCCTCCGTAATTGGTATATCAAATTCTTCCAAACAGTTTGGCGTAGAATCGGGGATGATGGTGAGCAACTGTGCTATTGAAAATGCTGGAATCAGGATGATCTGTGTCATCAATCCTTTGGCAATGATGATGGGTTTTTGTGAAAACGCCATCCAGCAAAGAATGACCAACACGACCCACGAATAGGTTAGGATGTCCACCATGTCTCGCATCGTCACCGTGGTTGGCGAAGGTATATTGTACCCATGAACCCAATCTCTGAACAACGAATCGTACAGTGGTATTATTTTGGTTCCCGATTTTTGCTGAAACCAATATTGTCGTAGCGAAACGACATTGGTGAGTACGAGGTTGACGTACAATACAATGATGAGTGTACAAGCAAATCTGATTTTTCGAAGTTCGGGTTTCATTATGGGATTTTATGAATCCGACTATATACTATGTTTACAATTTTCAAATCCATAAATGAGTAATGGGACAAATACGACAGACGTGTCAACTGTACAAAACGCTTGGGTAGAATCCGGTGCAATGGTCTATGTTTCGTTAACGGTGGCGACATTTTCTGCTATTGTAATGTGTTGTACTTGGTTTATCACACACAACCGCGATATTAAACAATGGTGGTCGGGAGAAAATTATGGAGTTGTCGACGATGGCGAAGACATTGAACTGCGAGCGACGGTCGAATCGGATGAGGAGGTGGTTTTTGATTCCAGGAGTGATGGCGCATTTACGTTGGAAGGTTCGTCAGAGGAAGGTTCATCAGACGAAGAAAAAAAAGAACATGTGTAAATAATCATGGGTATGATTGTAACCAATGACCATGGAAAAATTTGGCAATGTATCGTCAATACCGAACCAGTAATCACATATAACCAACCAGTAAACAACACCATTTGTTTAAAATCGATCGTTTTTCGTTTCGGCCTACTACTTAGAATAAATTTCCAACATTTCCAATGTGATACGTGTAAAGCAACCGAGAGTGATAGACTAACAATAAACACAATGGTTAATATTTCCCAAGGCAAAAAATCCAAACATGGTAGAATTAAATGCAGTATGAGAATAGTGGCCAAGTAAATAGAAATAGAAATTATAAAATTCAAACACATTTATGGATTGTCAAAACTCTTAAATACCAAAATCATTTAGTCCTCGACTCAGTGACCAATCCCATCCTAATTTATCGCCTAACAATGCAATAAACACGATTGTAAACGCACACGTTGCTATACAAGCTCTGTATTGTAGAATATTTTGTTTACAAAGCCAAGGCGAGACGTCTATCAGTACGGATAAAATACACGTCCAGGCGGTGACCAGAAATAGTTGAAGTACATATATGTGGCAAAGACACGTTTGCCTCGAACCGGTTAGAATGACTTCCCTGTCAAATTGTTGTTTTCGTTTGTTTATGACACGCAACGTTTGGACTGCGATGGCTATCAGTGTCAAGTACTCGTGTATGTGGACATACTGTAGGTCGTTATGGGTACATATTGTTGAGTGGATATTGCGGTGACCCAGTTCAACGAATAGTCGGTCCGTCCACCAGGAAATGACGACGCACCACACCCAGGGGAAAGTTGCGTCATAAAATGCTAAATATTTTCTAAAGTACATGTTATTTGTAATACATTAAGGTTAAATACTAGGTTCGGCGGATTTTTCATCAAGATAGCGTTTTTTATCGTTCGTTGCCATTTTGGTGAATCGATTTTTTTCGTCCTCCGAAATTTCTCTCCAATGCTTTGCAATATCGGACATTAATTCGCGCGGCGTTTTCTCCGGTGCTGCTTGTGCAAGTCGAGCTCGGACATCTTTCATAAAAAACGCGTACGAAGAACGTGGTCTTTTAATTTTCTTAGGCGGGACGTACGCTGCCATTTCACATTGATACCGTGCTCTATCCGTCGCGGCCGACGTTTCGTATGCCGATTTGTCGTCCACGTTCTTCCACAACGTCGCTATGTGTCTCGATTGGTCGGGTAAAGTCATTTTTCGCCCATCACTTTTCAATTGTTTACGTTTCTCGCACGCAAAATATAGAAAAGGTGTCATAGCGCGTTTGGGTCGATCAGGGTCTCTTTCTCGTCGTTTAGATTTTCTTACCATTTCTACGAAGTACAATCATGTATATAGTCTTCCATAGTTGCAGTTATTGGATTTATGTTGACGGTACCATTTGCCATTTAACCTGTTGCATATTTTCCAATAAATTTACCATGTGTTTGAATTGGCCAACATGTTCTTGTTGGTACGCCAGAACGATGTTGATGTCCGTTTGCAAAGCCATTACTGTCAAAAATTGACCTATCACAATGGCAACAACAAGGAAAACTATGGAATTATTCAAGAAGTTTTGTGGTGGACTGTCGCGTTCCGGTTCTTCGTGCTGTGGCATGGGCGTTTCTGGGTATCTTCTTCCACCAACTGGTGGTCCTTCTGTTTCTTCGTCTGACATTTTAATACTTTGGAAATTTTGTTTATACTCAAAACTGCAACTTATTGGATTTGTTCCTTTTGCGCAGTATTTTTGGCTCTGCATATATGCTGGCTTCGCTATTTTCAAACATCTGTTCCTTTTCTTTTTTCTTTTTTCCCCATGTCGTGAGAAGTATAAGTATACCACCGACAGTCAAGGCAATCTGTGCAAATATCGCCTTTGAAACAAGACTATTGTCGACTAATAACAATGCAAATGCATCAAACGCCACCATAATGACCATAAATACCAATAAGAGTACATCTTCCGTGGAATTTGCCATAATGATGATGATTGTATCACCGACTAAATGTGGTGTGACCCAGATATTCCACGTTGAATTGGCTACCAGAACAATGTTAATTAAATAAGCAAATGGCAATGCCCAAGAAAACAATATGCGGATGCGCTGCGTGGCAGAGGTGATTATTATAGGACCTTTTAGAATGAGATATGTGGTCCATGTTTGCATGCTGTCTAAAACTGTTACAATGCCAATAAATGCCAGTACAATTAGACTCGCTGGGAGGGTTTGAACGCACCCAACTTGGTCTTTACAACGCCAAGTCGCTATGAACGCTAATCCCAATGCTAACACGTCCAACAACAACGCTATTCCTTGGACAAGACACGCTGCCACCCATCCTGATTTGAAGGGCAATAAGGAGCATAGCAAAACGAAGCCGTATAAGAAGTAATTCGCTTCTAATATTCCACTGGATTTATGTACAGAACTGGACGCGTGTGTTCTAACAATTCTGATAACGATGGATATAATCAGGATTAAAAAAATTCTTAGTCTGACGTTGTTTTGTAGCGTCGCTGTCATACTGGTGATTTTTTATGAGCGACCTTTATACGGTGCGCGGCTGACGAGTCTGATATTCTTCCGTCTCTCGCACGATCGGTCCTAATTGAATTTCCGTTAAAAAAAAACAAATGTGAATGAATAGTTTTGGCAGACAGAACAATTGTTGCCCAAAATACATTAACAGTGCATTGGCAACAATATTTGTGCCATTCCATAAACGCATACTTGAGTGAATTCTGGCAACAAACATTGGTATGTAACAATGTTCCGAGACCAATATTACAACAGCGGAGCAGTGTATTATGTCGTTGTCGACAAGTAGGGTGGGGATACTGAGCAGGGCAATCATCAAGGGCAAATATGTCACACATTTATTGGGGATTTTGAATCGGATGGGTGTTAAACTGTACCACGAGTCCGAATCAAAGTGTACCAGTTTAAAAACAGTGGGATGGGCACCCAATGCCAAGCACCTGCCAACTACCCAAGCCCACAAACTTGCGGAAATGGCAAACAATATACGCATATGACCAAATAGAGTGGAATAAATAGTGAAATCCGAAATCAAAATAATTGATCAAAAACGACTATATAGGTAAAAAAAACAAACTTAAATATGTCACATTGGAACAATTTCGAACCGACAGCAAAACGTCACAAAGGTAGTACGTACACATTCGCATCGCTCCCTGAAGAGGAAGTGGCGGAAACACCAGACATTCTTCAGACAGACAACGTGGAGGAGTGTAGGACCAGAACGGTGATGGTGGCAGAAACAACTTTCTTCAACCAACAAAACAGAGACTTTTGGCAACGGACAGACCTGTCGCATTTGCGACCATATGATTTCCCGTATGTACGAGCCTTGTTGCAGCAGAAACCGTGCGACACTCTATCGCCAGAAGACATCAAACACAAAGAACATGTCCGTACGTCCATACAAGTCGTAACGCGCGCGTACGAGGACGAATATCTTCGTGAACCCGTTCGTAAGGAAAGGCCTTGTATTATGGGCGACCAATGTCAAGGGATGAATTTGCCCCATATTAAGGACGATGCATTTGTCGTCCGTGAGTTCCTGTTACCCACCGAAGAGGAGCAATACAAAAGAACCGGTAAATTGCCCGCGGAAGGGCGGCTGTGTTTGATGTGCAAACGATCGGAAATAGCACGCGCTTTCATCAACGTTCGTGCCGACGGGATGGGGGTCAAATCCAATGTCATGTTACAAGATTATCGCAATATCGTGGACGAAGAAGGTGAATATTGTATGGAAGATTGCATTCTTTCGTCGCCCACTGTCTTTCAAGGAATTTTGGAACCTATCGTCCTCCATCTGCGAAATGCATACCGTTTGCGCATTAACGATGGAATACGCTATTATGAACAATGGCGTATGAAATATCCCGGTCAACAGAACCATTTTTTAACGCAGGCGCCCGAGCTCACACAATGAGTCTCGGGCGCATTTGCCCCTTTGAATTTGACGATGGTTTTAAAAGAACCATGCCTGAAAAAACTCTGTTAACCCACTATTCTGGTTCGAAGTATGAATGGTTATTTCTCGGAACCTTTTGGGAACGTCTCCAAACAGTTGAAATCGTGGAGAGAGAATATAAATGGTCACCACCTACGATAGACCACCCCTTGGTGAAAGCATTTGCAACCATCATGCATTGTACCATTCAGTTGCTCGAACAAGAACAAAATCCCGACATCTCTTTTTGTTTACATATTTATTACGACGCCCACGTACCCCTCATGTGCGCACTCGAAGATGGCACAAACGTCCGCTCAATCATACATAAACACCAACCCAAACCCGAGAACGTATTGCAAGAAGGTAACTTGCCCGATATCGTTACCCTACAACTCGATTGCTCCTTTTGGAACGAAAATAAACAAAAAATGCAACCGATTGTCCATCTCATGTGCAAGGCATTGCCTCAACGTTGTCAAATACGTAATTTGCGAGAGATTATCTCTAATTATTGCAAGACTGACGATTTGGTGCACGAGTTTATGCGGTCGGCATTGTTGTGTTCGTTGTTGGGGATGTACAAACACTGTCGGTTTCGCCCCTCGTGGAAAGTTCGAAAAAAGTTAATTCGCAAGTTTATATACTCCAAGCCAAACCGCATGCAATTGCAAGAATGGTTGTTTACGTCGTACCAACATTTGTTGTTCTATATCATCAAGGAATTCTTGACGTATTCCATGTATTTGATACCGGCGTTGTACAGTGAATTGTGTACCACGTACAAGTGGACCGTTTTTGAAAAGACGGTCCACACATCCATGGATTCCGTTCGCGAGTCGGTGGAAGAAAACATTGGACGTTCCAAAACCATCAAGGATTGGTTGTTAAAAATTGAAACATCACTGACCCACGTCAACAAACAACAACTCGGCAATTTGTATCGACCACAACGACAGTCCTTTACGCAAAATGTGATATCTATATGTGAACGCATAGACGAATCCAAACATCAGGTTAACCCGTACGTCAAATTTCCCAGAGAATACAGCCAACTATTGCGACAAATGGTGTCGAGAGTTGAAAGAGGCGACCCACACATTGAATGGCTCAAATTTTTCAATGTCAACCAAAAGTCTATTGACGCGCTCGTCAACATGTACCAACATTCCAAACAAAACACATATCGAACAGAACTGCGGAAGATTTTAAACACTTCTTCCAGATATGAGTTTGAAGCCATACGCGAATTATTTTCCGCGTTTCAACAAACACATTACAATGTCCGCGTCTTTGATTTACCATCACACTTTTATAAAAAACAATGCGTTGCTTTACGAAGGCGATATGGTCTCGATTCTACTGAAGAAATGTTGCCGTATGTTGGAGAAGTGTACGTATGCCTGGCCTGTAACACGTTTAAAGGATTTACCGTCCAAAAAAACGCCAAATGTTCGAATTTGTTTGCAAACGGTCATCATAAAATAATTGTGGACGATGAAACTTTAAAATGTTATTGTGGACGGCGCTGCGAAAAAACCGATTCCAAAAAACGCAAGCGAATTGCCGTCGATTCGTATCTAAATGTCGAGGAACTTGAAGAACATCGAAAAAGAAGAATAAAAAAAGAATGGAAAACGCAGCGGAAAACAATGCAAAACGACCTGTGTTCAACAACGGAATGCGTTAAATTCAACATGACCGGGGTTCTGTTTCAATTTCACAAAAAAATGTTTTTGTTTTGCCCGTCGTGCGGCAATCCGACGACATTCGAGAGAGAACAATTTAACAAAAACGGGTTTACTTGTGGTCAATGTTTACAGGAAGGAACGTTGTACACTTCTGTGAACTGCTACATCTGCAGCAGACATCGCGGCAAGGATTCGTGGACCGCCATCAAAACAATCGAAGGTGAGAAAGAAGAAACCATTGCCATTTGCAACACTTGTTACAAACCATGGTTACGACAATACGAACAACCCATACCCAAAAATGTCATTGAACAACAAAAAATAAAATCATTGAATAATAGTAAAAAAAGTTAAAAATCCAAAATCATAAAAACAATCCATATTTACATCATCTATTCGTATACAAAATGTCTACCGTCGACGTTGTTGAAGAACAATCGTGGACGATGCCTTCACTGGGAAACAACACTCAAACTTTTAACAATATCACGAACGACGAAATGATATGGTTGCTCGTGTTGTCGTCGAGCGTACTCGCACTGGTCTACACATTTTTAAAAAGCAAGACGTAACACACGACCGTTGCAACGTTCAGTCATCACGGGCAATGTTTCTAACAAGTCGTCTAACGACCATCCTGCTTTATCCACCCTTACTTTGTCATAAAATCCGGCAGCAACCAACTGAGACAGCGTCGGCGACCAATTCCTTTTAATATCGGACAATGAAAATTGAAACTGATTCCAAGTGTCGACATTTGCCCCCATGCGCGCGAGCACTGTCCAATCAAACCCCATTTCTACCAACTGATGCGTTGTGAATTTCATTTTGGCCAATTCCGTAATAGTCATACGTATTGTCATTAATTTGGAAGCATCCAGTTGTAGCACGTGTTGTTGTTGGTTCCAAGTGAAAGCCGACAGCTGCGGTGGAATCACGCCCATTTGTGACATATGTTCCCATCTAAAGCCAAAGTCTAAAATGTCGGTGGGTGAATAGCGCGAATGAATTTTAGACCAATGAATGCGTTCTTGAACGGCGTCCAATGGAGAAAACCCATAGTCTTTAATAACCGCCAACTTTTTATTGTGGTTCAAATGGTCCAAAAACGTACGGGCTTTGGGCGTTAATGGCGACAACATTTGGGCAATTTTTTGCGGGTAGGACAACACAGTTTGTGGCTTCAATTGTCGACGCTTAATGCGAGCTTCGACATCCGCACTCAGGGCAATTTCTCGGTCCACTCCCAAATCGGGCATCAACGACGTCTCGTGTTCACACAAAGAACACGTTGTCTTGAATTTGTGGACGAATACGCAATTCAAATGAAACGAATGACCACAGTCAAATATTGCGAGATTTACAGGTCCAATGTCGAGACTACACAAAGTACACGTTGTCATCAATTTAAAAATAAAAGAGGTCTATTTATAATAGAAATTATTTGTTTGTATATTACGTTGTTCTTTAAGTCTTTTTGCCTTTTCTTTTCGAGGAAGAACTGCCCCCTTGAATAACCAATGGCACGGTTGGGGTGGCTTTTCGGGTGCACACCACATTGCATCTGTGCAAAACAATGTCCACGGAACTACCCGGCCGCGAGTACGACAATGCTGTGCCCATAATAAAGCGCGAAGCGATCTCTTCGCCAACTTCAGCTTTCAATTCGCGGTAGGGTGTTGTAATAAATTGCAACTTGTCGCGCGGAATCCCGGTCTGCAAAGCTCTGTTCTTACGGGCTCCTTTTCCGGCCGCTCTAGGAATATCGGCACACAAAATATCGCCAGGATAAATAATTGAAGAACCGTTGTTGAAAATTGTATTGAGACCCGCGAGCGTCAACACAAACCCCTGTTCAAAAATGTCCTTCTCGGGGGTGAATTCGGTCACTGCAACACCCGCGTACTTGAGGCCAGCAAGGACAGACGCTTTGTCGGGATTGTCACCGTCATTCGCGTTCAAAACGCCGGTTACACGTCCACGGTCGTCAGTTGCTTCTAGCCCATTGGCAAAAGAAAAAACGTGCATTTGATGGTCTCCGTAACGTCGAACGGACGGTTTATTCGTCTGCATGAGAACTTCACCTTCCATCACTTTGAATGCTTCCGGCTCGCCCGCGGTTGGGAAGTAGGGGGAGATGACATTGCCATATTTGACGTGCTGGTAATGGCGAATATCAAAGACCACATTAATATCAAAAGATGTTGGGCGAGCGAAAGGTTTGATGCGTCTACGTTTTTGTGAAGAGTACATTATTAATAAATATGAAGTGATTTATATACGGCATTTTTGTTTATATACGCATGAGTACTTCGATGCGTTCTAAAAGTTTACATTTCTCAGTGACGTGACAAGCAGCATTAAGAACACCACGGATGGGCGTTTTCATGGTAACTTGGGATACAATACCAATTGGAATCAAATATAAGGCGTCTTTGAAATCGTCACAACAATCCATTGTTGGGACAACTTCGATATAAGTTGTCCCATCAGCCATCGCTTCACGAACACCATTGGGTCCTTCGAAAGTTTGGATTTTTGACGACGTCTTTTCGACAAAGGCCAACCACAACTGATCGCCACGTTTTAAACGGCGTTCTTTTGGTTTCCACATGCGTGCAACGCGAGAACGACCGCGAACATTGACGTTCAACAAACGCTGCCACTTAGAACCAGTGTCCATGTCATTGTTTAAAATCCCAAAATAATTAAAAGCATTCAGAACTTTATCGATACTACTATACTTAAGTTGCTCTTTGTCGGCCCCGTTTCCACCAACTTTCGTCGTGCGCAACAAATAATTCAAGACCGGGATGTTTGCCACGACATTATGAGAACCATGGTGTTTGGTCATCGCCGCACGTTCATCACCGCGCTGGACGAATAAGACATCCCCCTCTGAATAATGTTTTTCGAATCCACGACTGAACGGACGGGCGAAAATAGGAACACGGGCGGTGGAATTTACCATCGGTTCAGGCACGTTGTTATGCAATGTTGGATTCATAAGTGCTCCCACGCTCGGCTTTGAACCATAGTCTCGACCAACAGCAGGGGAAGATTTGAAAGAAAAGGGTGCTGATTGATTAGTAGTACCTAGACCCGGGGCCTGACGACCGAATGCTGACATTACTGATTGACTTGCCATTTGTTTTTGCAAAAAATATCTACCCTATTTATACTGTCATACTGCACAACTTGTCAGAAGATTTTTAAAATCGGATTTTTTAAACCATGCAATTTGAAATATCATGACAAGAATACAAAAGATTGTACAGTTTAAAGGTATATAATAACATATTTTATTTTGAATGAAACAACTACGAGTATTCGACGTCGCGTTGATTACATATTTTAATGTATGTGGGGGGCCATGGGGAGTGGAGGAAGTGGTTGCACCCTTAGGTCCTTTTGTGGGCATTATTTCATTAATTGCATTTCCGTTATTATATTGTCTCCCTATCATTCGTATGACATCGGAGTTGTCATCTAAATTCCCAGTGAATGGTGGTTATTCTATTTGGGTTCAAAAGGCATTCGGAGATTTTTGGGGATTTCAGGAATCATATTGGTCGTACACGAGTGGGGTTATAGACAATGCATTATATCCTGGTTTTGTGTATCAACTATCTGAATCGTTTATAGGTGTTCGTCCTTCTTTTGAACGTTATCTTATTAAGTTGTCTATAGCATGGTTGTTTGCATTGCCTACATTGTATCGTGTTTCTGGATTTACACGTGTTATGTTGTATTCTGCACTGTTTGTAACGATACCATTATTCCTTTTTTGTGGGATGGCTTGTTTTCAAGATTGTGAACCTGAACGTTTATTGGAAACGATCCCAGTGACATTGGGCGGCGTTCAGAAGTTACTAATGGTATTATATTGGAATTATGGCGGATTTGACTGTGCCTCTACATTTTCTAACGAAATAGTGGATATCGACCGTACTATGATTAGGGGGTTACTTTGGGCACTTGTTGCAACGATGTTGACATATTGTTTGCCAGTAATTATGGGAGTAATGGTGACAACGAATTGGTCTGCTTGGGGGTCTGATTCCGGCGATTGTTCATGGTCTTGTGTTGTAACCCAGGTCGGAGGTCATTATCTGGAATATGCTGTTATGTTCTCTTCAACGGTAGGTGCTTTAGGATTGTATATGGCAGAATTATTTGAAGATTCCTGGCAATTGTGTGGGATGTCTGAAGCAAAATTGATACCAAATTGTTTCTCAATACGGCACAGTATTTACGGTACACCTGTAAGTGCTTCTATCTTTTCAATTTTTTGTATCACTATTTTGGTTTCTTTGGATTTTACAGAAAATCTTATTTTGAATAATTTTTTCTGTGCAGCTTCTGTCCTTTTGGAGATTGCTTCACATATTTATTTTAATGGATTTCATATGATTATGTTACTTCCTTTAATGGTCACATTATATGTAATATATATAGGATTGGATATGATTACAGGGTGTGCTATTCTGTTTGGGATTGTCATTTACCCAATTAGCGGGTTTATGTCTCAAACCAAAACTTTGCTCCTGAATTAAACTGTATTTTCATTAAGAGATTTACTGTCATCAAAGGCGAAAAAAAATCACACACAGATATTCTGGATTTTGATCCAAATTTGGATACATTTTGGACCTGTCATTAATAATGGAGTTGAGCGAAGGAATAAAAGAGTTCCTTCGCGGACGTGACGTAAACGAACAATTCTTCCCAGCACTTGCAAACCTGCAACTGGTCAATACAGACCTGATGAGAGGGATTACTTTGAATAAATTGGTCACTGTCATGGGCATTGACTCCGCCCGTTACATTCACGATAAAATACACCCACTAAAGCCACTTCCCACAAATGTAGTGGAATTTCTTGCTCAATGTGGCGTTGATAAGAGTTTCGATGTCTACTTTGCCCGCTTGCGCATAACAAACGTGGCAATGGTGCACCACGTCAACGTCAACCATCTTTTGGACGCGGGAATGGAGAAATTCCATGCTGAGATCATTGTAAATATGATCCAAACAGTGTTGCGCAAATCCAGTTGTGAAGAGGAGTCGGAAGACTCGGCGGAAGACTCGGCGGAAGACTCGGCGGAAGCCTCGGTGGAAGAGCCTTACAAGGGGTTTATCGGTGCGAAAAGATTGCATCTGGGCAACTTTTCTGTTGAAAAATTCAAAGGATTGCATCGGAAGTTTAACCTCCGGCGTAAACGATTTGGATCGGACAAATGGACATACTGTTATTCCATTGATGGTCAAGTACAAGAAGTCCAATCTGGTCTCAAACAAATTTTACAACAATTAGACCTAATCTCAAAACAATAAATTGTAATCAACACATTCCAGTTGTTGAGTAGCCCACCAGATCAGCAGCGAAAAAATTTCAATTCTTTAATTTTAATAAATCTAGTTTTGTTTTTGTTTTGTGACAATCACGACATAATATTTGATAATCGACCAAGTCATCGTGATACTGTTGCCACGACAAAAATTGATGTTCGTCAGACATAATCCACACAGTATCTTT